>ENA-ORBV01001727-ORBV01001727.1-microbial-mat-metagenome-genome-assembly--contig:-NODE-1727-length-47863-cov-6.242435_pt1 | contig 47863 bp, 49 predicted proteins | sample MGYA00237777_ERZ505514 | MGnify/ENA primary metagenome ERZ505514 (study PRJEB26160, sample SAMN06269048) | microbial mat metagenome | isolation source: Oligotrophic lake microbial mat | place... | reverse complement strand
CGGCATACGAGATTCGCCTTAGTCTCGTGGGCTCGGAGATGTGTATAAGAGACAGGGCCAAGACACTGGCGGTGATCTATGTGAACAACGACTTTGGCAAGGGTGGTCGCGATGCGATCACCAAACTGCTTGAGGGCGGCCCGACCAAGATCGTGGCCGATATCTCGACCGATGCCGGTCAGGTGGATTTCTCGGCTGCGGTGCTCAAGGCCAAGCAGAGCAATGCCGACGCGGTATTCGTCTACACCAACGAGGAAGAGTCGGCGCGCGCGCTGCGCGAGTTGCGCAAGCAAGGCTGGAGCAAGCCGATCATCGGCGAGACCACGCTGACCGGACAAAAGGTGATCGAACTGGCTGGCGAGGCCGCCAATGGCGCATTGGCCCATGTCGGCCTGACCGTCGATGCACCGCAGTTCAAGGCGTTCGGCGCGAAGTACCAGCAGGAGTACAAATCGGTGTCGGATCACAACGGCATCAAGGGTTACACCGGCGTGTACCTGCTCAAGGCCGCGATCGAGAAGGCCGGCAAGCTCGATCGCAAGGCTGTCGCCGCGGCCCTGCGCGGCGGCAGTTTCAGTGTCAAGCAGTATCCCGGCATCCTGCTCGACGTCACGTTCGACGAGCGGGGCGACATGGATCGTGAGAGCTTTCTGGTCGAGGTCAAGGGCGGCCAGCAGGTCGTGATCGACACCTTGCCGGCTGTCGGCAAGAAGTAGTCCACACCATCCATCGGGCCGCACGGCCGGGTTTTCCAGTTCGAGCACGGGTGTCTGCCGCACGGCACTGCGCCGCCGGCCGATGCGGGGGTTTCCATGACAGATTTCCTGCAACTGTTCTTCAGTGGCATGGCCACCGGTTCGATCTACGCATTGGCGGCGCTGGGTTTCACGCTGTTGTGGCAGGCCAGCGGCACGATCAACTTCGCGCAAGGCGAGTTCGTGATGTTGCCCGCCTTCATCATGATTGCGTTCGTATCGGCCGGATTGCCGTTGCTGGCCGCATTCCTGGCCGCTTGCCTGGTAGCGGTATTCCTGCTGGGCTGGGTGTTCAAGCGTGGTGTGGTCGACCCCTTGTTCAAGTACGGCATGATGCCCATCGTCGTTGCCACGATCGGCCTGTCGATTGCGATGCGCAACGGCATGCGGGCTGGCTACAGCGCCGAGGCGTATCCATTCCCGTCCTTGTTCCCGTATGAACTTTTCAAGGTGGCCGGCGTGACGGTGACCTTGTCCGACGTCGGTACATTCGCTGTCGCGCTGGTGCTGGTACTGGCAACCCAGGCCTTTCTGGCCAGGACGGTCACCGGCCGCGCGATGCAGGCGGTGGCACAAAACTCCGAGAGCGCCTCGGTGCTGGGCATCAACGTGCCGCGCATGATCTTCTACACGTTTGCGATCAACGCCGTGTTGGCCGTCTCCGCGGCACTGCTGGTGGCGCCCACGTACCTGGCCAAGTTCGACATGGGCGAGTCGCTGGGCACGAAGGCATTTTTCGCCGCCATCATCGGTGGCTTCAACAACTCGCGTGGCGCCTTGCTCGGCGGGCTGATCGTCGGCGTCAGCGAGAACCTGGCGGCAGCCTACATCTCGCCGTCATACAAGGACGCGGTGGCGCTGGTGATCTTCATGGTCGTGATCCTGTTCAAGCCGCAAGGCCTGCTGGGACGCAAGGAAGAGAGGAAGGTATGAAGAAGTCCGCGCTCGGGCTGGGGCTTCTTGCCCTGCTGGTTCTGTTGGTGGCGCCGCAGTTCCTGAAGAACTACGGCATCTACCTGCTGACATATTGGCTGGTGTTCATCATCGCCACCATGGGATTGAACCTGACCGTGGGCTACGCCGGGCAGAAGTCGCTCGGCCATGCGGCATTTTTCGGCATCGGCGCCTACACGGTTGCCATCCTGCTCAAGGCCGGCGTCAGTTTCTGGCTCGGCCTGCCGGCCGCGGCGCTGATCTGCTTCGTGGTCGGCATCATCCTGGGTTTTCCTGCACTGCGGGTGCAGACCATCTACCTGGCCTTTGCGACGCTGGGTTTCAACACAGCGGTCTGGCTGGTGATGCGCAATGAAGAGTGGCTGACCGGTGGCACGTTCGGCATCAACAACATCGCTCGCCCGAGCGTGTTCGGTGCGAGCCTGGATGGCAACCTGGCCTACTACTACTTCACGCTGGTCATGGCACTGCTGCTGGCGGCGCTGTTGTGGGGGTTGCTCCGCGGTCCCTGGGGCAAGGCCTTCACCGCGCTGCGCGACAACCCGATCCGGGCCGAGAGCCTGGGGGTGGACACCCGGGCCTACACGCTGCTGAGTTTTGCCATCGGTGCGGCGTATGCCGGCGTGGCCGGCGGCTTGTTCGCCAGCCTGGTGCAGTACATCGAGCCCGGGCCGTTCGCGGTGGGCTCGTCGATCATGATGTACCTGATGGTGGTCGTGGGCGGGCCGGGATATTTCTTCGGTCCGGTGCTGGGCGCAGCGGTCGGCGTGTTGCTTCCGGAATGGCTGCGATTTGCCCAGGCCTGGTACCTGTTCGTGTTTGGTGTCGTGGTGGTGTTGATGATGATCTGGCTACCGGACGGCCTGCTCAGCATCCCCGACCGCATCCGCGCCCGCAAGCAGTCGCGCCTGGCGTCCGAGACACGCGCCAAGGCGGCGCAGGCCGCGGGAGCCAAGGCATGACGCACGCCCGCAACCACAACCATGACAGGCCCGAGGGCAGCCCGCTGCTCAAGGTCAGCGGCCTGAAGAAGGCGTATGGCGCGATCCAGGCGGTCGGCGGTGTCAGCTTCGAGGTGCAGCCGGGCGAAATCTTTGGTGTCATCGGCCCCAACGGCTCCGGCAAGACGACACTGTTCAACAGCATGCTGGGCCAGATCCGACCCGACGCGGGAACAATCGAACTCAACGGCGAAGACGTGACAAGGCTCGGTCCGCTGGAGTTGAACCGGCGCGGCGTCGGGCGTACTTTCCAGACGCTGCAGGTATTTGGCAAGATGAGCGTGCGCGACAACCTGATCGTGGCCGCGCAGGAGCACCAGGGCTCGATGTTCAGCCGCATCTTTGCGCCGACGGACTCCGGCCTGGGTGCGAAGGCCGACGCGCTGATCGACCAGTTCCGCATCCGCCCAGTGGCGCACCAGAAGGCGGGCGAGCTCAGTTATGGTCAGCAAAAGCTGGTCGATATTGCGATGGCGTTCATGAGCGAGCCGGATCTGGTTCTGCTCGACGAACCCTGCGCCGGCGTCAACCCGAGCCTGGTCGGGGGTATCTCCCGGTTGCTCAAGGAACTGAACAGCAAGCCCGCAATCGGCAGCACGCGTTCGTTTGTCGTGATCGAGCACAACATGGACTTCGTCATGGACCTGTGCCATCGCATCATGGTGATGGTGGAGGGGCAGGTGCTGGCCATCGGCACGCCGGCCGAGATCCGGGCCAATCGGCAGGTGCTCGACGCCTATCTGGGAGAGTGACCATGGCCCATGACATCTGCATCGCTTTCGACGACGTGGTCGCGGGGTACAAGGACTTCATGATCCTGAACAACCTGTCGTTCCAGGTGCGCCGGGGCAGCATCACCTTGCTGCTCGGACCCAATGGCGCCGGCAAGTCGACGGTGCTCAAGACCTTGTTCGGCCTGCTCAAGCCGCGTCAGGGCCGCATCCTGCTCGACGGCGTCGAGGTTGGCGGGTCGACCCAGAAGGCGCTGCTCGACCAGGGCATTGCCTTCGTGCCGCAGGGCCGCAACCTGTTCAGCCAGTTGACCGTGTTCCAGAACCTGGAGCTCGGTGGCATCACACTGGGCATGAAGACGACCCACGAGCGTATTGCGGGCGTGCTGGAGCTGTTCCCGCGCGTCAAGGAGCGCCTGCACAGCCAGGCCTCGGCCTTGTCGGGCGGCGAGCAAAAGCAGCTGGAGATCGCCCGCGCATTGTTGCTGCGGCCCAAGGTGCTGTTGATCGACGAGCCGTCGATCGGCCTGTCACCCTTGCTGGTGCGGGATGTGTTCCGGTTGCTGCGCAAACTGGCCGATCAGGGTACAACCGTGCTGATGGTCGAGCAGAACGTGAAAAGCGCACTCAAGGTGTCCGACGATGCGATTGCGCTGGAATCGGGTCGGCTGGTGTTGCACAAACCCGCCTCGGAGCTGCTGGCCGATCCGAATATCGAGCGGCTGTTCCTGGGTGGGGCCGCGGTGGCCGAGGTCGCCGCGGACAACGACGATGCGGCTGCCTGAACAACGGGATGCGAAAGGAATTCGACCATGTCACCACGACAAGCGACTGCCGCTGAACGCGAATCTGTCGATGAGGGGCCCAATCCGCTCGGCCTGGACGGCATCGAGTTCATCGAATACGCCACGTCCAAGCCGCAGGCACTCGGGCAGGTGCTCGAGCGCATGGGGTTTCGGCCGATCTCGCGCCATCGTTCGCGCGAGGTGCTGCTGTACCGGCAAGGCGATATCAACGTCATCGTCAACGCACACAGCAGTGGCTCGGCGCTGACCGAACAACCGGTGATCAACGCCATCGCGCTGCGGGTGCGCGATGCCGGTGCCGCCTACCGGCGCGCGCTCGAGCGCGGCGCCTGGGCGGTGCCGGCGCGGGTGGAGGTGATGGAGCTCAACATTCCGGCCATCCATGGCGCGGGAACCAGTCGTATCTATCTTGTCGATCGCTACCGGGAGTTCTCGATCTACGACGTGGACTTCACCCCGATACCCACGGTCGATCCGCATCCGCCCGCAGTGGCTGGTTTGCACTTCTTCGGCATCGTCCAGTACATCGGCAACGACCGCACCGAGGATTGGAACGAGTTCTACGCCACCTTGTTCGGTTTCCAGGCCGTGCCCGACGCGCAGCGCTTTGGCATCCTGCCCAAGGGCCGTATCCTGCAAAGCCCGTGCGATGGTTTCTTTCTGCAACTGATCGAGCCGGAGCCCGGTGTGCTGGATATCGACGACGACGAGTGCTTGCAGCGGATCGGTCTGGGAGCGCCAGACGTGCCGGCTGCGACCGAGGCCTTGCGCGCGCGCGGGGTGGAATTCGTGGCCGTGGTCGGTGACCCGGCCGAGCTGCGCGGAGCCTTGACACGCACCGCGATGGGCAGTGTCACATTCGAGCTGGTGCACAACCTGCGCGCCGCTTGACGCGAAGGGGTCGATCATGAGCCAGTTCGAGGGCAATTTCGATGATTTCGGAATGGACACCATCTCACTTGCGGGGCCGCTGGAGGCCAAGCTAGCGGCGATTCGCGAGGCGGGTTTCTCGCAGGTCATGCTGGCCGCGCGCGATCTGGTCGGCCACGCCGACGGCTGGCAGGCGGCCGTGGCAGCCGTCAGGGCCAGCGGTTTGCGGGTCACCGGGTTCCAGGTGCTGCGGGATTTCGAGGGTTTGAGCGGCCACCTGCACGAATACAAGGTCGATATCGCCAAGTCGATGCTGGAGATGTGCCATGCGCTGGATTGCCGCCTGTTGCTGGCCTGTTCCTCCACCTCGGTACACGCCAGTAGCGAAGCCGACGCGCTGGTGGGTGACCTGCGCAAGCTGGCGATGCTCGCGATCCCGATGAACATCAAGATCGCCTACGAGGCCTTGTCGTGGGGGCGCACCATCAACGAGTATCCGCAGGCCTGGGATATCGTGGCGCAGGCCGACATGCCGAATTTGGGGCTGGGCTTCGACTCGTTCCACATGTTCGCCACCAACACGCCGCTGGACGAACTGGAGCTCATCGACCCCCGCAAACTGTTCCTGGTGCAACTGGCTGATTTCATGTGGAACGAGATCAAGTCGGTCGAGGAGCGAATGGCCACTGCACGCCACTTCCGGGTGTTTCCCGGCGAAGGTGTGCACAGCCAGGATCTGGCTGCATTGGTGCTCAAGCTGCACCAGTTGGGATACCGGGGCGACTACAGTTTCGAGGTCTTCAACGACGACTACCAGCAGATCCCGTTGCCGACCGTGGCCCAACGGGCGCGACGGTCGGCCCTGTGGCTGGGCGAGAGCGTGTTGCGCCGCTCGGTGCCGCTGCCCAACCGGATCCGGTTGAAGCAGCGCGTGCGGGTCTGACCGCGCCACGGGTCGCGCGATGAGCAGCATCTTCGAGGGCTTTCTGTCCACGCCCGAGGCGATGGACGCTTTCGGCGCACGCTCGTTCGTCGATGCCATGCTGCGTTTCGAGGCCGCGCTGGCGCGGGCGCAGGCGGCCAGCGGGTTGATTCCCGAGGCCGAGGCCCAGTCCATCATTGGCACCTGCAAGGTGGAGTTGTTCGATGTCGACCGGATTGTGCGCGACAGCGCGCATTCCGGTAGCCTGGCGATACCCTTGGTCAGCATGCTCAAGGAGACCGTCGGCCTGTTCAACCCGGCGGCGGTTGCCCATGTCCACCGGGGATGTACCAGCCAGGACACGATCGACTCGGCGATGGCCATGGTCAGCCAGGGGGCGCTGGCCCTGATCGAAGCCGATGTGCGGACGTCGGTCGACGCGCTGGTGCAGTTGGCGCTCGACCATGCGGACACCCCGATGCTGGCCCGCACCTTGACCCAGCCCGCGTCCGTGACCAGTTTTGGACTCAAGTGTGTCGGCTGGGCGGCGCCGCTGGTGCGCAGCCTGCGGCGCCTGCGGGTGGCGGGCCAGCGCGCATTGAAGCTGCAACTCGGTGGCGCGGTGGGCACGCTGGCCGGCATGAACGGCAAGGCCGATGCGATCATCACCATCATGGCCCGGGACCTGGGCCTGACCCGGCCCATGGCGTGCTGGCACACCCAGCGCGACGAATGGGTTGGCCTGGGTTGCGAGTTGGGCCTGCTGGCCGGCAGCCTGGGCAAGATCGCCCGGGATGTGGTGCTGATGAGCCAGTTCGAGGTGGCCGAACTGGCTGAGCCGGTGGAGCAGGGCCGCGGCGGGCCGACGAACATGCCGCACAAGCACAACCCGGTGGCCAGCATGGTGGCGCTCGCCGCCGCTCAGCGTGCACCCCAGCGGGTGGCGGCATTGCTGGCGGCGATGCCGCAGGAGCATGAACGCGCCCTGGGCGCGTGGCAGGCGGAACTGGCCGAGTGGCCACTGTTGCTGATGGCGGTGCATGGAAGTGCGCGCGCCATGGCTGGCGCCTTGCCCCGTCTCCGACTCGATCCGGCTCGGATGCTTGCCAATCTCGATGCGATGCGCGTCAGCGCAGGCCGGGAGACGGCCGATACCTGGTTCGACCCGGCGCTCGCTACGCAGGCGGGTGTGCTGGCGCGTGCGCAACTCGCACAACTGCGTGCGATGGCACGCTGATGGCCCGTCAGGCAACTGGCGGCGATCAGCGGGTGGTTGGGGGCGACGACATCCTGAAGCTGCCATGATCGTCAGCGGCCCTTTGGCGCGGGCGCCAGGCCGTCAGCTGCCGTTGCCCAGTCGTGCAACCGCGCGCAGGTGGTCCGCTGTCGTGGTCGGGAACCCGAAGAACTCGAGGTAGGCCGGGATCTGTTCGAACAACATGTCCGACCCGACCTGGATGCGGCAACCGCGTGCCTGTGCGGCCAGCAGAAAGGCCGTCATCTCCGCCTTGAGCACCACTTCGCCAACAAAGCTGCCGGTGGCGATTCGCGACACGTCCATGGGCATGGGGTCACCCGCGTTCATGCCCAGCGGCGTTGCGTTGACAACCACCGTATGCCCGGCTGGGTCTTTCGAGCCTGTGCAGACCCGCAGTTTCGGGTAGTGGGCCGACAGCCTGCCCGCCAATGCCGTTGCGGTTTCGGCGTTGGCGTCGAACAGGCTGATTGCCGCTGCACCGGAGCCGGCCAGCGCAGCGGCGATTGCCGAGCCGACTCCGCCGCAACCGACGACCAAGGCGTTCGCCCCTTCGGGCTGGCAGGACTTGCGCCGCATTGCGCGTACAAAACCTTCACCATCGAACATGTCGCCCGCCAGCGTACCGTCGGCCACGCGCTTGACGGCATTGCAGGCGCCGGCGATCCGCACGGCTGGCGAGGCGGAATCGAGCAAGCCGACCGTGGTCACCTTGTGCGGCATCGTGATCAGCGCACCCCGGACGTTGTCCAGCGTAAACACGGCGCGAAGGAGGTTTGCGTAATGTTCGGGCCGGCATGCCATCGGCACCACGACCGCGTCGATGCCAGCCTGCTCGAAATACGGGTTGTAGATCAACGGCGACTTGAACGTGTGCGTCGGGTAGCCGATGTGCGTTATCAGTGCCGTGGTTCCACGGATCATCCTGCTTTACCTCAGGCTGGGCGGGCAGCTGCGACCGCCGCGCGCAGCGCAAGCAGGTAGCTGTCGGCGCCGAAACCGCAGATCTGTCCCTTGACCACATCCGAAAATACCGACACATGGCGGAACGGTTCACGCGCATGCACGTTGGACATGTGCAGCTCGACCACCGGACAGGTGAGGATCGCCAGCGCGTCGCGGATACCGTAGCTGTAATGGGTCCAGGCGCCGGCGTTGATCAGCACCGCATCGACCTGGTCGGCAAACGCCTGGTGGATGCGTTCGCACATGGCGCCTTCGTGGTTGGTCTGGAAACTCTCCACGGTCACGCCCAGTTCGCGTCCCAGCGCTTGCAGGCGCTGGTCGATCTCGGCCAGCGTCACGGTGCCGTATTGCTTCGGGTCGCGTTTGCCGAACATGTCGAGGTTGATGCCGTTGAGCACGAGGAGTTTCATGGGGTTCCTTTTCAAGGGGGGTCAAGCAGGGGATACCGTGACGGTGGTGCCGCTCGCTGCAGCGGCCGCGATGGCTTCGGTCACGCGCAGGTTGGCCAGGCCGTCGCGCGCGCCGACCAGCGGCTGCGCCTCGCCCCGGATCACGGCGCAGAAATGGGCCAGCTGGTGCTTCAAGGGATCGTCGCGCACCATGCCGACGACACCGGTCTCGAACGGTTTCCACCAGGACCGGTCTTCGGGGCGCGGATAGGTCTTGAGCCGCATCGTCGGTACCGCCAGGCTGCCATGGGTGCCGCTGATGACGTAGCAGTCCTCGTCGTCGTAACTCGGGTAGGCCTTGTTCTCCTGCGAGGTCTGCTCCCAGCTGCGGGCGCTGGCTGCGGTGTCGGACAACATGAAGCTGCCCAAAGCGCCACTGGCAAAGCGCAGGTTGATCGACACCGTATCCTCGACCGGGAAGCCCCGCGTCGCATGGGATGCAAACGCCTGCACCGCGACGATCTCGCCGCACAACATGCGCAGGTTGTGCACCTCGTGAATCATGTTGAGCAGGATCGGCCCGGCGCCGGGCGCGCTGCGCCAGGGGGCGTCGGCGAAGTAGTGGTCGGGCTTGTAGAAGGTGGCGCTGCCAGTGACCGCGACCAACGGCCCCAGCACGCCACTATCGACCACGGCGCGCGCCTTGGCCATGATCGGACTGTGCGCCCGGTGGTGGCCGATGAGCAGTCGCGCGCCGGCCTGTTCGGCCGCCGATACCAGTTCCTCGGCTTGCGCCACGGTGGATGCGATGGGCTTTTCGAGCAACATGGGCACGCCAGCGTCGATGCAGATCCGTGCGTGCTCGAGATGCAACGGGTTCGGCGTGGCCAGGATCACGCCATCGGGCCTGCCGTGGGCCAGCAATTGCTGCAGCGTGGTGAACCGGGGTACGCCGAACCGGGCTGCGATCGCGGCCACGGCAGGCGCCGGATCGACGATGGCGCACAACGCCACTTCCGGGTTGCGCAATGCGACCTCCATGTGCGCCTGGCCGATGTAGCCTGCACCGACGATGGCGATGCGGGTCTGTGTCATGTCAAGGAGCCCTGACGTAGCGCAGGATCATCTGGACGACGTTCTCGCGGCGGTTGGCCTGGTAGGCCGCGGACTGGTTGTCCTGCTGGAAGATCAGTCCGAAGGTGTAGCGGTTCGATACGTTGAAGAAACTCAGTGCCGAGATCGAGGCATGGATGTCGGTCGGGTCCAGCCCCGGCCGGAACAGTCCGGCGGCGACGCCGCGGTCGTAGATCGTGCGGATCAGCGTGATCGCGGGGCGATTGAGCGCCTGGATCTTGCTGCTTTGCATCAGGTAGCGCCCGCGGTTGATGTTCTCCGACATCACGATGCGGATGTAGTGCTCGTTGTCCAGGTGATGGTCGAACATGACTGTCACCAGGCAGCGCAAAGCGGTCTGCGGCTCCATGTCGTCGAGCTGCAGTTGCAGCTCGCTGTCGCGCACCCGGCTGTAGGACTGCTCCAGCGCCGCGAGGTACAGGCCGTCCTTGCTGCCGAAGTAGTAATAGATCATGCGCTTGCTGGTGTGGGTGGCTGCCGCGATCTCGTCGATACGCGCGCCGGCCAGACCTTTTTCGCCGAATTCGACAACCGCCGCGCGCAGGATTTCCGCCTTGGTGCGTTCCGGATCGTTGGTGCGCGGTTCCGGGCGCAGACGCGTGCCTGCCTTTGCCGGAGCGCGGGCGGGGCCGATCGTCTTTGGCGCCTTCGGGTAAACCCTTTGTACCAATCGGTTCATTATGGTCGGCGAGGCCCATCAAAAAATACTGGGACCCGGCGTTGACATTCTACACAGACCCCATTAATAATGAACCAACTGGTACATTATTTCTCAATGATCAGTTGCATGCTAACATGTCAGCTTCGGGCGGGCCGCGTGGGCCTGTGCCGATCAACCCAGGAGACACACACCATGGAAACCACTCTCAGCCGTCGCAGCGTCGTTGCTGCTGCCGCGGCCGCTTCGCTGACGGCGTTCGCCGGATCGTCGTTTGCGCAGGACAAGGTCAAGCTGCGCCTGTCGTCGCCGTCTTCGGCGACCGACCAGCGCGCGGTGGCCTTGACAACCGTTTTCGCGCCCGCCGTGGCCGACTTCGCGACCCTGGAGCCGCACTGGAATGCGGCCTTGTTCAAGCAGGGCACGGAGCTCGAGGCGATCTCGCGTGGCAACCTCGAGATGTGTATCTCGTCGGCGCAGGAACTGGCGGAATTCTTTCCCGAGTTTTCCATCTTCTCGGCGGCCTATCTGCATCGCGACGCGGCGCACCAGAAGAAGGTGTTCGAGTCCGACCTGTTCAAGCCCTTCAAGAAGATGGTCGAAGACAAGCTCGGCGTCAAGCTGTTGACCGTGATGTACCTGGGCCGGCGGCAACTCAACCTGCGCGGCGACAAGAAGATCAACACGCCGGAAGACCTGGCGGGTATCAAGCTGCGCATGCCCGGCGCCGAGTCCTGGATGTTCATGGGTCGCGCGCTCGGTGCCAATCCGACACCCATGGCTTTCACCGAGGTCTACACCGGTCTGCAGACCGGTGCCATCGATGGCCAGGACAATCCGCTGCCGACCAACCGCGACGCCAAGTTCTTCGAAGTGACCAAGCAGATCGTGTTGACCAGCCATTTGGTCGACCTGAACTACCTGGCCATGAGCAAGAAGGTTTTCGACAAGCTCACGCCCGCCAACCAGGCCAAGCTGCAAAAGGCCGCCGACGATGCCGCCGAGTCGGGCCGCCAGAAGCAGCTCAAGCTCGAAGACGAACTGGTCCAGTTCTTCAAGGACAAGGGTCTGCAGGTCTATACCCCGAACGTCGATGCCTTCCGCAGCCGCGCGCAGAAGATGTACCTGGAGTCCGACCTGTCCAAGTCCTGGCCCAAAGGCCTGGTCGAGAAGATCAACGCGCTCTGACCGGCGCCGAAGCTGCAACTCCACTTGCGGGGCCGAGCCATGCGAACCCGGCTGGACTGGTGGCAGGCGCGCGCCGACGACGTGGCGGTGGCCTTGCTCACCGCCATGTTCGTGGCCTTCGTCGTGCAGATCACCGCGCGATACGTCATCAACTACCCGTTGCCGTGGACGCTGGAACTCAGCCTGACCACCTGGCTGTGGACGGTATTCTGGGGCTCGGCGCTGTGTCTGCGTAACAGGGACCACATCGCATTCGACATGATCTACAACCATGTCCGGCCCGGTCTGCGCAGGGTGTTCGGCGCGATCTCGGCGCTGGCCATCATCGTCGCCATGCTGGCATCGTTGCCGGCGACCTGGGACTGGGTCAGTTTCCTGACCATCAAGAAGAGCGCGACGTTGCGTATTCCGCTGGCCTATGTGTTCAGCCTGTTCCTGCTGTTCATGGTCGGCACCATCGTGATCTACACGCTGCGCCTGCGCAAGATCTGGCGCAACGAACTCGAAGAACCGCAGCGCGAAGCAGCGCCAAAACGATGACGCTGGCCTTCACCCTGTGCCTGGTCACGCTGTTCGGCCTGGCCGCCATCGGCACGCCGATTGCGCACTCCATCATCGTTGGCGCCATCGTCTACCTGGCCATCAAGGGCCAGGACCTGGGCATTGCAGCCGAACAGATCAGCTACGGCCTGTACGACAGTTTCGTGCTGCTGGCCGTGCCCTTGTTCATCGTGGCTGCCAACATCATGAATGCGGGGGCGATCAGCGAGCGACTGCTGCGTTTTTGCGTCGGCGTGGTCGGGCGTTTCAAGGGTGGCCTGGGCCACGTCAACATCGTCTCGAGCCTGATCTTCTCCGGCATGTCGGGTTCGGCCGTGGCCGACGCAGCCGGGATCGGCAAGGTCATCATCGGGATGATGACCCAGGGCAACCGCTACAGCCGCGGTTACGCCGCCGCGATCACCGCGGCCTCGGCCACCATCGGACCGATCATCCCCCCGTCGATCCCGATGGTGCTGTATGCGCTGGTGTCCGACACCTCGATCGGTTACCTGTTCCTGGGCGGCATCGTGCCCGGCCTGCTGATGGGCGCGGTGCTGATGGCGATGAACGCCTACATCTCGCACAAGCGCGGTTTTGCCGCCGACGAGGTGGTGCCGATCCGCGAGATTCCAGCCCTGACGGCGCGGGCGTTCCCGGCCCTGCTGATGCCGATCATCCTGCTGTATGGCATCTACGGCGGCGCCACCACGCCGACCGAAGCAGCGGCGGTGGCCGCGGCCTACGCGCTGGTGCTGGCCGCATTTTTCTACCGATCCCTGTCGATCAGGACGTTGCGCGACATCATGCTCGACAGCGTCAAGTCGTCGGCATCGGTGGGATTGGTGATCGGCGGTGCGCTGATCCTGAACTACATCGTTGCGTCGGAGAACATCCCCACGCTGCTGGCCAACCAGATGGTGGGCATGGAGATCTCGCCGATGGCGTTTTTGCTCGGCGTGAACCTGTTGCTGCTGCTGCTCGGTTGCATCCTGGACGCGACGACCATCATCCTGGTCATCATCCCGCTGTTCGTGGTCTCGGCCCGGGCGCTGGGTATCGACCTGGTGCATTTCGGCGTCGTGGTTGTCGTCAACTGCATGATCGGGCTGATCACGCCACCGTATGGCGTGTTGCTGTTCGTCATCAACGGCACCACCGGTATTCCGTTGATCGAGATCATCCGCGAGATCGTGCCGTTCCTGATCGCGCTGCTGTTTGCGTTGGCGTTGCTGATATTCTTCCCGTCGCTGGTATTGTGGATGCCGATGATGTTCGGTTACGTCGGATAGGCCGGGAGAAAGTGCTCATGGTGGCCTGGGGCGCTGGTCCCGGCTGAATTTTTGCGACCGGTCGCGTGTCCGAATTTTCAGGTGCACGCGCAGACGATGGAGGTGTCCGATGGAACACGCCACTGCATCTCGCTTGATCGGTCTCGCGCCGCTGACCTGCCTGGAGCTGACGCCGCTGGAACTGGTCCGCACGGCGCAGGCCAACGGATTCGATTTCGTCGGCGTTCGCCTGATTCCTGGCAGCGAACAGGAGGTGCGCCATGACATGCGCGTGGGCTCGCCGATGTTGCGCGAGGTCTGCGCCGTGTTGCGCGACACCGGGCTTGTGGTGCTCGACGTCGAGGTCTTCCGTCTGTTGCCACAGACCGATGTGCTGGCGTTCGAGCCCGTGCTGGCGGCCGCTCAGGCCATGGGTGCGCGTGAGGCGCTGGTCGTAGGCCAGGATCCGGACCGCGGCCGGCTCGCGGCACGCTTCGGCCAATTGTGTGAACTGGCTGCGCGCCATGGCGTAACCGCCAACCTGGAGCCGCTGCCCTGGGCGGACGTCAAGACGCTGGCCGATGCCGCGCAGGTGCTGTCACGAGCCGGTTGCGAGACTGCCGGAATCCTGCTCGACACCCTGCATTTCGATCGGGTTGGCGGCGTGTCGCGCGACATCGCCGCCATCGACCCGCGGTGGTTCCGGTATTGCCAGTTGTGCGATGCGCCGCCCGAGCGGCCCACCGATCTCGATACCTTGCTGTTCCAGGCCCGTTGCGAGCGCCTGATGCCGGGTGACGGCGGGATCGATCTGCGCTCCGTCATCGGTGCATTGCCAGCCACGCTACCGATCAGCCTGGAAATTCCGATGCATGCCTGGGCGCGCAACGCGAACGCGCAGACCCGGACCCGCGAAATGCTCGACCGCACGCGCCGGTGGCTGGCCGGGAATAGCGGGGTCTGACGCTGCCGCCAGCACCGCCGGTGTCATCCGTCACCGGCATCGGTGCGGTGTGCGCGGCTCGCACGGGGGGTGGGAAACCACCGCTGTGCAAGCCCAGCACCGTGGGAGCGTCGTTGCGCCGCGGTGTACAGTGCCGGTAAATGGGTGACAACGCGCTACCGATCCTGATCGACGAGTCCGAGGTCGAGACCACCGCGGTCCGGGCCCAGGGCGCGGGCGGCCAGAACGTCAACAAGGTCTCGAGCGCGATCCACCTGCGTTTCGACATTCCCGCGTCCAGTCTGCCCGACGCGGTCAAGCAGCGGCTGCTCGCACTGCGTGACAAGCGCATCACCCAGCATGGCGTGCTGGTGATCAAGGCGCAGTCGCATCGCACCCAGGACCAGAACCGGCTCGATGCGTTCGCGCGGTTGCACGAACTGGTGCAAAGTGTCGCCATTGCGCCACTGCTGCGGCGCGCCACGCGTCCGACGCGTGCTTCGGTGCGGCGCCGGCTGCAGGACAAGGCCCAGCGATCCGAGACCAAGGTAGCTCGCGCCAAACTGCTACCCTGAGGCATCGGGGAGCTTGCGGCGCAACCCAGCAGAGGCGGCGTCGCCGCAGCCCTGTCAACGCAGCCCTGTCAACGCAGCCCTTGACCCGGTTGGGCCCGAGCCGGATACTTTCGCAGCAACCGATCGAGTCGATGGACCGTACCGCCAATCCCCCAACACACGGCAACGACAACTTTTTCGCCGAGTTGCCCGTGCTCGCGCAGTCCAGCGACACCTTCGACACCACCCGTTACCGCGCCGCGCCGGATGACTGGGAACTGGTGGTGACCGATATCGTCGGCTCGACGCCACTGGTGGCGGCCGGCAAGCACAAGACCGTGAACTTCGTCGCGGCCATGGCCATCGCAGCCCTGAAGAATCTGTGCGCGCCGACGCGGCTGCCGTTCCTGTTCGGTGGCGACGGATCGGTGGTGATGGTTCCCCCGGTCCATGCGCAGGCCGCGCGCCAGGTGCTGGCCCGGGTGCGCGGATTTGCCGCGCGTGAGTTGGACATGCAGCTGCGCATCGGCATCTGTCCGGTGGCGGTGCTGCGGCAATTCGGTGGTGAGGTGCGCGTGGGCCGTTTCGAACCGACGCCCGGCAACAGTTTCGGCGTGTTCCAGGGCGGCGGCGTCGGTCTGCTCGAGAGCGCGATGCGCGGGCGGGCCGACGCTGCGTTGATGGCCCTTGCAGCCGTGCCCGAGGCGCTGGACGATGGCGAGCCGGTCGATCTCGCCGGCTTGTCGTGCCGCTGGAATCCATTGCAGTCCGGACGCGGGCGCATGTTGACCTTGATCATCCATGGGGCGTCGGACGCCGGCGGCGTGCATGCCGAGGTGATGCGCCTGGCGCGCCAGGGCGGCTCGGCAGCGCCGGTGCGCGCTGACACCTTGTCGGCGGGCTGGCCACCCAAGGGGTTGATGCTGGAGGCGCAGGCCAGCCGGCGCGGCGGCCTGCTGTGGACGGCCGTGCTGCGGGTGCTGGCGGAGACCTTGCTGGCTCGGGTGATCTTCTGGTTTGGCAAGCCGGTCGGTGGTCTGGACCCCCGGCAATACACCTTGGATGTCGCGAGCAACACTGATTTCTGCAAGCATGACGACACGGTCAGTTTCGTCATCGATTGCCCGCAGGACTGCATCGCGTCCATCAAGGCCTACCTGGACCGGCTGATGGCCGAGGGCCGCTTGCGTTATGGCATGAACGTGTCGCAGACCGCGCTGATGACCTGCCTGGTCACCAATGCGGCCGGTGGCCTGCATGTGCACTTCGTCGACGGTGGCGACGGTGGATACACGAGCGCCGCCAGGACGATGAAAGCGCAACCGGCGTCCTAGCCAAAGGGTTGGCGAGCCAGGTCCGGCGTGGCGACAGCCGCGCTGACAACCCGCCGGGCGACCGGCTGCGGTTTCGGTGGCCGAAACGACACGGCTCTTTTCCGATGGCAGTCGAACTGCTAGCATGTTTGCGGACAGGTGCGCCGGGGCTTGATCGTTCCGGCGATGGACTCAACTGATTCACGAGGAAGACAAGCCATGCTGAACCGTCGCACGCTCCTGCAAGCCGGCACCACGCTATCGTCCCTGGCCCTTCCCGCAGCCGGCTGGACCCAGGCCAAGCCGGACAAGCTCACCATCGTGTGCCATCGGGTGCACCGCTCGGTGCTCACCGGCGACAAGGGCGGTGACGCAACGGCCGAGTGGTCCAAGCGCCATGGCATCGGCATCGAGTGGGTCACGCTCGATACCGGCCCGTTGCATGAGCGGTTGTTCCGCGAAGCCAGCCTGTCGTCGACATCGGTCGACCTGGCGTTCCTGCTCAATACCCGCGCCACTCCCAATGTCGCCAACCTGCTCGAGCCGCTCGACGCCCTGATGAAGGCCGACGCGCTCGAGGACCCCACCGACATGTTCCCCGGCCTGGTGGCGGCGATGAAGTTCGGCGGCAAGTCCTATGCGGTGCCACACCGGCACGCGACGACCGGGTTCCACTACAACGAGGCCATCTTCAAGGAAAAGGGGGTTCCGATCCCGAAGACCTTCGAGGACGTGATCGACGCGGCGAAGAAGCTGACCTTCACCCGTGCCGACGGCAGCCAGGTGTTCGGTTTCCTGATCGAAGGCGACAACTATCCAAACGTGATCGACATGGCGCGCGCCTACAACGGCGACTTCATCACCAACGACTTCAAGCTGGGCGTCAACGAGCCTGCGATGCTGCGCGCGGTGCAGACCATGCGCGATTTTTACGCCGCCGGCGTGATACCGCGCAACTGGACCGCGATCAAGGGCGAGGAGGTCAACACCTGGATGCAGACCGGGCGCGTCGCGATGACGATCACCTCGTTCGGTCGCACTCAGTTCTACAACGACAAGGAGAAATCGAAACACCCGGGCGACATCAAGGTGATGGCGCTGCCGGCCGCGCGCGACCTGAAGGCGAAGTTTCCCGATGCGGCGCCGGCCAAGACCGAGTTCTGGTCCATGTGTATACCCCGCAACGCGCGCAACAAGCCCATTGCCTGGAGCCTGATCAAGGAGTTGTCGTCCAAGCAGAACACCGTGAAAGCTGCGCTCAACGGCAATGGCCCGGTGCGTGCTTCCGCCTACAAGGACGCCGAGTTCGCATCGCGGATGCCTTATGCCGCGGCCGAGGCGGCGACGCTCAAGGTGGCGCGGGTGCCGATTCCGGCGTTCGACAATGCCGCCAAGGCGGGCGATATCTTCGTCGAGGAGTTGCAGGCCGCGGTGCTCGGGCGCAAGGGCGTGGCACTGGCCATGGACGACGTGGCAAGACGGGTCAAGCCTTTGTTGCCGTGAGCCAAACCCAGAGCCTGACGGCCGGGTTGCCGCGGGTGCGGCTGGCGCAGCTGCCGACGCCGCTGGAGAGCGCCGCGCGGCTGTCCGCGCAGGTGGGCGGGCCGCCGGTCTGGATCAAGCGCGAAGACCTCAGCGGTCTGGCGTTGGGCGGCAACAAGGCGCGCCAACTCGAGTTCCTGATGGCCGACGTCTTGGCCAAGGGCGCGCAGGCCGTGGTGACCACGGCCGCGGTGCAGTCCAATTTCTGCCGCGCCTGTGCAGCGGCCGGTGCGATTCTCGGGCTGCATGTCGGCCTGCTGTTGCGCGGCACCGGATCCGAGGAGATGCAGGGTAACTACCTGCTCGATCGCCTGTTCGGCGCCGAGGTGCGTTTCATCGATACCCACGATCCCTATGATCCGGCAGTCGCGCCGGCGCTGGAGCAGTTTGTGGCCGATCTGCAAGCGCGCAACCTGCGCACGCAGGTGCTGCACTTGCCGGGAAAAACCGGCACGCTCGGTGCGGCCGCCATGGTCGATACCGGCCAGGAACTGGCGCGGCAGTTTGCCGAGCAGGGTATTACGCCGCAGGCGCTGTTCCTGGCCGCCGGCTCGGGTTTGACCGTGGCCGGCATCGCGCTGGCGTTCAAGGCGCTGGGGGTGGCAACCCGGGTCGTCGGCATCTCGGTGCAACGACCGGCGCACTTCATTGCGCCACTGATTGTCGAGCGCGCCAATGCCGCGGCCCAGCTGCTGGGCCTGCCGGTGCGGCTGGACGCGTCCGACATCGACATCGACGACCGCCATCTCGGCGACGGATATGGCCGGGCGTCGTCGGCCGGACTGGATGCCATGCGGCTGGCCGGCCATACGCAGGGTATCGTGCTCGATCCGGTCTACACCGGCAAGGCCATGGCCGGCATGCTGGCGCAACTGCGCGAGGGCCGGTTCGGCTCGGATGCTCCAGTGGTGTTTTTCCATTCGGGTGGTGCGCCCGGGCTGTTTGCGCAGGCATCGCAATTCGGGGCGCTGGCATGACGACACGCTCCAGGAGCGCCAGTCCAACGACGCCGCGAACGCCGTCCGGTCGTGGGGCCGCGGGTGGCGCTTGGCCGCTCCTGGCTGCGCCAGCGCTGACGATCAGCGCCATTCAGGCGATCCCGCTGACCGCGCAGATGCAGGCCGGCACCCGCACCTCGCAGGCGGTATACGACACGGTGTCGATCGTACTGGTTGAACTGCGCACCACCGACGGCATCGTCGGTTACGGGGAATGCCTGGGGCGCTTCGGAGCAAGCGCGTATGCCGATTTCATCAACACGGTGCTGGCCCCGCTGTTGCTCGGGCACAGCGCGTTCGACATCCGTCGGCACTGGCTTCGCATGCGCGGCGCGTTGAGCGGTCGCGCCGGCGGCATCCTGGTCGAGGCGATTGCCGGCGTCGACATCGCCTTGTGGGACGTGGTCGGCAAGGCGCTGGGGCAGCCGGTGCACCGGCTGCTCGGCGGCATGGGGCGCGCGGTGGTGGACTGTTATGCCTCGTCGATCAACTGGGCTGACGTACCGACGATGCAGGCGCAGACCCGCGCCGTGATGGCGATGGGTTTCAAGGCCGTCAAGGTCAAGCTGGGCCAGCCGGTGGAGCGGGCGATCGCGGCAGCCGGCGCGGTGCGGGCGGTGGCCGGTGACGACATGCGGCTGGGTGTGGACGCGAACTGGGCCTATACGCTGGACGAGGCGGTGCGGGTCGGACACGCGCTGCATGACCTGGGCTACTGGTTCTTCGAGGAGCCGATCGTGCCCGAGGACGTTGCCGGATATGCGCACCTGCGGCGCTGCCTGCCGATCATGCTGGCCGCGGGCGAGAGCGACTATACCGTCGCGCATGCCGCGGAGCTGGTCCGGGACCGGCTGGTCGGTATCATCCAGCCCGATGTGGCGCGCGCCGGCGGCATCAGCGAGACGCGCGACATCGCCACGCTGGCGCAGGCATTTCACGTCGGTTATGCGCCGCATGTGGGCTGGTCCGGCGCAGTGTGTGTGGCGGCCAGCCTGCAACTGGCAGCGGCGATGCCGGCCTTTACCAGCTTCGAGTGCATGTTCATCGGCAACCCGCTGCGCGATGCATTGGCAAACGAGCCCGTCGGTGCCGTGGCGCAACTGTCGGACGGGCAGTTGCCGGTGCCTTCCGGCCCCGGTCTGGGCATCACGATCAACCTGGATGCGGTAGAGCGTTACCGTGTCGACCGGTGAAGCCTTCCGCACGCGACTGGGGGCTGGTGTTCCCGGCCCAGGCGCTGTTGACCGCGCTGTTGTTCCTGCCCTCGTTGTATGTGTTCTGGCTCAGCCTGACGAAGTCGACATATGGCCAAAGCCCGGTCTGGGTCGGACTGGGCAATTACGCCACCGTGTTGTCCGATCCGTATTTCTGGACCGCGACGCTCAATACCGCCATCGTCGTCAATGCGGTGGTGTTCGGTGAGTTCCTGCTGGCGCTGGCGGTGGCGATGCTGTTTGCCGGCTGGATACCCTGGCGCCGGGTCATGATTGCCGTCGTGCTGGCGCCGTATGCCATCAGCGAAGTGGTTGCGGTCGTGATCTTCAAGTACATGTCCGAGCCGTATGTCGGCCCGGTGACGCTGGCCTTGAAAGCCATCGGCCTGCCGACGCTGGACTGGGCGGTGGAGCCCTCGCACGGGCTGGCCATGGTGGTACTGCTGTCGATCTGGCACCACCTGCCGTTCACCTTCATCTTGCTGTACACCGCGCTGCTCGGCATTCCGCGCGAGTTGTACGAGGCGGCCCAGGTCGATGGCGCCGGCGCCTGGCGCAAGTTCCGCCACATCACGGTGCCCCTGCTGGTGCCGGCCATGCTGGTGGCGCTGGTGTTTCGTTATATCTTCGCGTTCCGCATCTTCTCCGAGGTCTGGCTGTTGACCGGCGGCGGGCCGGCCCGTACCACCGAGGTGCTGGCGGTCTACCTGTACCGGCAGGCATTCCGGTATTCCGATTTCGGCGCGGCGGCGGCCACCGGCTGGTTGATGCTGATCGCCTCGCTGCTCATGGGCTCCTGGTACATCTGGCAGATGTACCGCAGGATGTTTGCACATGGCCGTAGGTAGACGCCCCCTGACCGTGCGGCGCTTGCGCCGCTGGTTGGTGAACGCGCTGCGCATGCTCGCGCTGGCGGCGGTGCTGGCGTGGTCCGGCTTCCCGATCCTGCTGGTGGTGTTGTCCTCGTTGCGCCCGCCGCGCGACATCTTCGGTGGCGGCGGCAGCCTGATGTCGCTGACGACCCGCAACTACACCAACCTGTGGGAACGCTGGCCCGACTTCTTCCACAACCTGGTCAACAGCCTGGTGATTGCGCTGAGCGCCACTGTCTTGACGCTGGTGGTGTCCTTCCTGGCCGGTTACGTCTACTCGCGGCGCGATGGTCGGGCCCTGACTGCCTCGGCCTTCTTCATGATCCTGGTGCGCCTGTTGCCGCCAATCGTGATCACGTTGCCGCTGTTTCCCGCCGTCAACTGGCTGATGCTCAACGACACCCGCACCGTGCTGGTGATCCTGTACTGCGCGTTTTTCCTGAGCCTGGGCACCTGGATCATGAAGGCCTTCATCGACCAGTTGCCACGCGAACTGGAGGAGGCCGCCGCCATCGACGGCGCCGGCTTGTGGCAGACGCTGCGGCTGATCGTGCTGCCGCTGTCCTACGCCGGCATGATCGCGACCTCGGTTTTCATCATGGTGTTTGCGTGGAACGACTTCCTGTTCGCGTTCATCTTCACCGCCGTGGACGCCAAGACCGCGCCGCTGGTGATCTCCGAGATGGTCGGCGCCATCGACGGTGTCGATTGGGGCATCCTGTTCGCCGCTGCGACACTGCAACTGTTGCCGATACTGGTCTTTGTCATTCTGGTGCAGAAGTACCTGATCGCCGGCCTGACCGCCGGCACCGTGAAAGGATGAACCCGTGAACATGCCTGTTGCCGCCGCCCACCCGATCCATGCCGATCCGCGCCTGTCGCGCTACGACCCATTGGCACGGGTGATCTACTTCGACGATTTCGACTGCGGCCTGAACGGCTGGACGACGCTGGTGGGCAATTACGAGGGCTCGATCGACACGATGACGCGTTCCTACGCGCGCCACATGCAGCCGATGCTGAGCCAGATCACGCACTGGGACAGCGGAACCCACGGCGCCTTCGACGGCACCTACGCGCTGAAGATTGCCACGCGCGCGGTGCCGGGCGAGCGCAATACCGCGATCAAGCGGGTGACCTTTCGCCGGGCCTCGAAGATCCGCGTCGAGACCTATTTCGCGTTCAAGCCCGAGGCCAACGAACTCAAGCTGTCGGATCTTGATGTGCGGTCGGTCGGCCTGCTGTTCGACCTGCAGGATGGCCAGCAACGGGTCATGCCGCATCTGCGTTACCTCAACGCGCTCGAAGGCCAGCGCATGAATCGATGGCAGTTCAAGCAGCATTCGACGCCGTTTCGCTCCATCGGCAACCGCAGCGAAACGGTGACCCACGACCACCTCAGTCCGAACGACTGGGAAGACATTGCGGGAGCCGGCCAGACGCTTTGCTACAACGAGATCCCGACCAAGATCAACTGGCACTACCTGCGTTTCGACTTCGACCTGGCCACGATGCGCTGGTTGGAGTTCCAGTGCAACGACCAGACCTTTGCCTGCCCCGACACAGGCTCGATCACGATACCGGCGATGCCCAACCTGGCCTGCATGCTCAACCTGGTGTTTTTCTGCGAATCCGATACTGCCAAGCGCAGCTTTTTTTATCTGGACAGCGTGTTGCTGTCAGGGGAGTTCTGATATGGGTAGCTTGATGCGCAACGCCTATACCGCCGTGCTCGCGCGCGGCGAATGGTGGCAGGCGGCGTTGCAGACCGAGCCATACGAGGCGGCCTGGGCCGCCGAAGCGCTGTTTTTCGTCCGTGTCATGCAGACCGGCGATGATGTGGCCGACGGCTCGGCTTCTGCGCTGGCGCGGGTGCAGATCTCGCCGGATGGCCTGCACTGGATCGACGAGGGCAGCAGCATGCGCATCGCCGCGCGGGCAGATAGCCTGGCGTTCGTGCGTGTACGCGAGTTCGGCGGCTGGTTGCGCCTGGCGGTCGAGGTGCCGGATGGTTCGCGCATGCAGGTGGTGGCGACATTGGCACTCAAGGCGTGAGATTGCCCCAGCCCTGGCTTGGCCAGGCATTTGGGGCCACGGCCAGTGGCGGGCAGCAGGCCTTTGCCTGGGGCCGCCGAGTGACCGACCGACACGGCCGTCAGCAAATCGCCGACAGCCGCAGGCGCAATCGCAACCTATACTGATTGCAGATATCGCGCGCCATGAGCGTGTGGTCAAGCCTGCTTCAGGGAGCCGGCGCCAATGCCAGGAGCACGTCATGATTGTTGTCCACCATCTCAACGATTCGCGGTCGCAGCGCGTGTTGTGGTTGCTCGAAGAACTCGAGGTGCCCTATGAAATAAAGCGTTACCAGCGCGATGGCAGCACCCGGCTCGCGCCGCCCGAACTCAAGGCCGTCCACCCGCTGGGCAAGGCGCCGGTGCTGGTCGATGACGGACAGACGGTATTCGAGTCCGGCGCCATCGTCGACTACCTGATCCGCCACCATGGCGATGGCCGTCTGCAGCCATCGGTGGGCTGGCCGGAATACGAGACCTACCTGCAGTGGCTGCATTACGCCGAAGGCTCCGCGATGCTGCCGCTGATGCTCAAGCTGTATGTCGCAAGGCTGGGCGAGGCCGGCGCACCGCTGGCGCCGCGCATCGACAGCGAGATCGCCAACCACCTGGGTTTCGTGAACCAGTCGCTCGAAGGCCGCGACTGGCTGGTGGGCGATCATCTGACGGGTGCCGACATCCAGATGAGTTTTGTCGGTGAGGCCGCGCGCGGTCTGCGCGCGCAATATCCCCACCTCGACGCCTGGGTCAGGCGGTTCCAGGATCGGCCGGCATACCGCCGTGCGCTCGAGCGCGGCGGACCCTACGCGCTGGCCAGTTAGCCCGCGTTGCGCTGGCTGGCACCGGGTGAACAGTCGCTACAGCAGCATCAGCACGACGATGATGACCAGACCGATGCACAGGTTGGCCAGCACCCAGACCCGGATCGCGCCCAGAGCCGCGCCGCCGGCTGACCACTCGCTACTGGCTACGGCGCGCTGCAGCCGCTTGTAGAGCACGAAACGGATATGGCCGTAGAGGGCCATCATCAGCAGGCCCAGCGTGGCCATCACCATCCAGCTCATCGGCATGCGTACGCCACTGGCGGACGCACCGCTGACGAACTCGGCCATCATCCACAAACCGCTGACCAGCACGATGATGATGGCGGCCGACACCGCGCCGAAGAAACGGCGCAATACGTCGTGCATCAGGGTCACGCGTTGGGGCGGCTGCAGGCTGCCCAGCGCCGGACGCAGGAAAAAAAGCACGAAGGCCATGCCGCCGATCCACAGGATGATGGACAGCAGGTGCAGGGTCTTGAGGATGGCGTAGAGCATGACGGGGTGGTCCGGGCGTTCAAGTTGGGAAGGCCCAGTATGACAGGGCCGGCGCGCTGGCGCCGGCCGCGGCATCAGGCATAGTCTGCGACGGGAATACAGCTGCAGAAAAGGTTGCGGTCGCCGTGGACATTGTCGATGCGGCCCACCGGTGTCCAGTATTTCGCCTGTTTCAGGCTCGCGAGCGGGAAGGCGCCGATCTCCCGCGAGTAGGGGCGCTCCCAGTTGTCGCCGACCACGGCAGCCGCGGTATGGGGCGCATGTTTGAGCGGATTGTTGTCCCGCGGCCATTCTCCACGTTCGATCATGCGGATCTCCTCGCGGATCGCGATCATCGCGGCGATGAAGCGGTCCAGTTCCTGCAAGGTTTCGCTCTCGGTCGGCTCGACCATCAAGGTGCCGGGCACCGGAAAACTCAGCGTGGGTGCATGGAAACCGTAGTCCATCAGGCGTTTGGCCACGTCCTCGGCGCTGACACCGTGGGCGCCGCCGGTGCTCTCCTTGAGCGGGCGCAGGTCCAGGATGCATTCGTGCGCCACATGGCCGTTCGCGCTGGCGTACAGCGTTGGGTAGTGGTCTTTGAGCCGCGCGCTGATGTAATTGGCACTCAGGATCGCGACCTCGGTGGCGGCCGTCAGCCCGTCCGGTCCCATCATGCGGCAATACATCCAGCTGATCGGCAGCACCGCGGCATTGCCCAGAGGCGCGGCAGAGACGGCTCCGACACCGTTCGACGGTACCGCGCCGGTCACGTGCCCGGGCAGGTAGGGAACGAGGTCCTCGACGACGCAGACCGGGCCCACGCCCGGTCCGCCACCACCGTGCGGAATGCAGAAGGTCTTGTGCAGGTTCAGGTGGCTGACATCGCCGCCGAACGCGCCGGGCGCCGCGATGCCGACCAGCGCATTCATGTTTGCGCCGTCCACATAGACGCGGCCACCGTGTTGGTGGACCAGCGCGCAGAGCTCCTTGACCTGGGTCTCGAACACGCCATGGGTGCTCGGATAGGTGATCATGATGGCGGCCAGGTTGGCGCTGTGTTTTTCGCACTGGGCCTGCAGGTCGGCCATGTCGACGTTGCCGTTGCTGTCGCAGGCGGTGACGACCACGCTCAGCCCGGCCATCTGCGCACTGGCTGGGTTTGTTCCGTGTGCGCTGGAGGGAATCAGGCAGATCGTGCGGTGGGATTCGCCCCGGGCCGCATGGTAGGCGCGGATCGCCAGCAGACCGGCGTATTCGCCCTGGCTGCCGGCATTCGGTTGCAGGCTGACGCCCGCATAACCGGTGGCCTGGCACAACCAGTCGCACAACTGCCGGTCGAGTTCGGCGTATCCCCGGCGCTGCTCGGCCGGCGCGAATGGATGGATGTCGGCGAACTGCGGCCAGGTGATCGGAATCATCTCGCTGGTGGCGTTGAGTTTCATCGTGCAGCTGCCCAGCGGAATCATGCTGCGGTCCAGCGCCAGGTCCTTGTCGGACAGACTGCGGATGTAGCGCAACATGCCGGTTTCGCTGTGGTGCCGACTGAATACCGGATGACTCAGGAAGGCACTGGTGCGGCGCAGGCTGTCGGGCAGCAGCGACGGGCTGTCACTCACCAGCACATCGACCGTCGGTGCCGACTGACCGCCGATGGCGAACAGCGACAACAGCCGTGCCAGGTCGGCGCGGGTGCAGGTCTCATCCAGCGAGATCGCCAGACATCCGTCCGGCAACTGGCGCAGGTTGATCCGGCCCTGCCGGGCGCGTGCGAGCACGTCTGGCGTGGCGGCGCCGGTCTGCACCGTCAGCGTGTCGAAGGCGCTGGTGTTGGCCAGCTGGTAACCGAGCAGTTGCAGTCCGCGCGCCAGCATGGCGGTGAGCAGGGCCACGCGTTGCGCGATCCGGGTCAGGCCGGCCGGGCCGTGATAGACGGCGTACATGCTGGCGACCACCGCCGGCAGCACTTGCGCCGTACAGATGTTCGAGGTCGCCTTTTCGCGCCGGATATGCTGCTCGCGTGTCTGCAGCGCCAGCCGATAAGCGGGATTGCCATGGGTGTCGACGCTGACTCCGGCCAGCCGGCCCGGCATCGAGCGCTTGAAATCGTCGCGGCAGGCCAGGTAGGCCGCGTGTGGCCCGCCGTTGCACAGCGGCATGCCGAAACGCTGGGTGGTGCCGATCACGATATCGGCGCCCCATTCGCCGGGCGGCGTGAGCAGGCACAACGCGAGCAGGTCGGCAGCGACACAGAATGCGGCGTTGTTCGCCCGTGCCTTGTCCGCCAGCGGGCGCAGGTCGTGCACGGTGCCGGTGCTGGCCGGGTATTGGGCCAGCATGCCGAAATAGCCGTTCCCGTCCGCAAGGTCGGCCAGCGCACCGACCCGCACCACGATACCCAGTGGCGTGGCCCGGGTCTGTATCACTTCGATGGTTTGCGGATGGCAGTCGTCCGCCACCAGGAAGACGTTGCTCTTGTTCTTCACGCTGCGTTTGGCCAGCGTCATCGCCTCGGCCGCCGCGGTGGCTTCGTCAAGCATCGAAGCGTTGGCGATCGCCATGCCGGTCAGGTCGCAGACCATGGTCTGGAAGTTGATCAGCGCCTCCAGCCGCCCCTGCGAGATCTCGGCCTGATACGGTGTGTAGGCGGTGTACCAGGCGGGGTTCTCGAGCACATTGCGCAGGATGACGGTGGGCGTATAGGTGCCGTAATAGCCCTGACCGATGAAATTGCGGAACAGCTGGTTCCGGTCGGCAATCGCTCGGAGCTCGTCCAGCGCGGCCGCTTCGGTGATCGCCGCCGGGATCTGCATGGGTTGGGTACGCGCGATCGCGCGCGGCACGATGCCCTCGATCAGCGCCTGCCGGGTGGCGGCGCCGACCAGCGACAACATGTGGATTTCGTCGGCCACGCCGATACCGATGTGGCGGCTGATGAATTCGTGCGGGTGCTCCAGCACGTCCAGGGTGGTGGCGGGGGACAGCGGCATGAAAGTCTCGCTCATGGGGGAGGGAAGTGATGCAAACGCGTGGGCATGGGGCGCCCGGTGCGGGTGTGGATGTCCGGATCCGGGCGTCAGGTGTCGGCCGAGAACGTCCCGTAGGCGGTCTCGTCCATCAGCGCATCGAGTTGCGAGGCGTCGGATAACCTGACCTTGAAAAACCAGCCCGCGCCAAGAGGATCGGAGTTGGCCAGCGACGGGTCGGCGCGCAGCGCTTCGTTGACCTCGGTGATCTCGCCGCTGATCGGCATGTAGACATCGGCCGCGGCCTTGACCGACTCGACCACGCCGGCGATCGCCTTGGCATCGAGTTGCGTGCCCACCTGCGGCAGGTCGACGAAGACGACGTCGCCCAGCGCATCCTGGGCGTGTTGTGTAATGCCGACCGTTGCCTGGTCGCCGTCCACGTTGAGCCATTCGTGGTCTTCGGTGTATTTCATCGTTGCCATGGTTTTTCCTGCGAGGGTTTGGGGGTTGATCCTGGTCTTGGATAGGTGGTGCAGTGCGCGAATCAGGGAAATATGCTTAGCCGCGGTGATAGCGGTTGGGAACAAAAGGCATGCCTACGACTTCCATCGGAACCGGCTTGCCCCGCACCAGCGCCTGCAGCCGGGTGCCCGGAACGGCGCTGGCGCTTTGCACATAAGCCATCGCGATCGGCTCGTTGACCGTGGGTCCGAGCAGGCCGCTGGTGACTGCGCCGACCGGCTGCCCGTTTGTGTTCTGCACCAGTGTGTGTTCCCGCACGGGCACACGCTCCAGTGCCTTGAGACCCACCCGTCGGCGGGCCGGCGCGGAGTCGCCGCCGGCCAGCTGGGCCAGTATCACGTCGGCGCCGGGAAAACCGCCGGCGCGTGCACCGCCGACGCGACGTACTTTCTGGATCGCCCAGTTCAGGCCGGCCTCCACGGGTGTTGTCGTGGTGTCCAGGTCATTGCCATACAGGCACAGACCTGCTTCCAGACGCAAGGAGTTGCGCGCGCCCAGGCCGACCGGCTTGACCTCGGGTTGGGCCAGCAGCCGCCGCGCCAGCGGCTCGGCCTGTTGCGCATGTACGGAGATCTCGAAGCCATCCTCGCCGGTGTAGCCACTGCGCGTGACGAAAATCTCGACCGGCTCGCCGGCATCGGGTACGAGCCTGAAACGACCGCTGGTCATGAAGGTCAGCCGTTCCACGCCCGGCGCCAGCCGCTGCAGCGCGCTGACCGCCTGTGGGCCCTGCAAGGCGAGCAAGGCCAGTTCCGGGCACGGAACCACCTGGCAGCGCTGGCCGATCCGCGCCTGGATATGGGCGATATCCGCATCCTTGCACGCACCGTTGACGATGACCAACAGCTCGCCCTCACCCCGGTCATCGCGGTTGACGAACATCAGGTCATCCAGGATGCCGCCCGCGTCGTTGAGCAACAGGCCATAACGCTGCTTGCCCACTGGCAGGTCGATCACGGCCACCGGCATCAGGGTCTCGAATGCCGCAGCGGCGTGCGGCCCGACCAGCCGCAGCTGGCCCATGTGCGAGACGTCGAACAACCCGGCGGCGTTGCGGGTGTGGTGGTGTTCCGCCATCAGGCCCATGGGGTACTGGACCGGCATGTGGTAACCGGCAAACGGCACCATGCGCGCGCCGAGTTCGACGTGCAGCGCATGCAAGGGCGTATGGCGAAGCGATTCAGAAGGCGGGCTGGACAAGCGGTTTCTCCCGGGGCAAAGCGATTGCGTGGCGCAAGCCACGAGCTGCCCCCGCTGTCCGTGGTACCTGAGAGATTCACCGCCGTGGTCCCAGTTTTGGGGCCCCTGCGGCTTGCTCCTTCGGTGGAGCGCCAAGCTGGCGCTCTCTCTCCAGTGGGGAAACGCCAGCCGGTACTGCTACCCGCTGGCGGCTGCCAGTCCTTTTGCCTGAGCGTTCAACCGGCTGCAATCAGCCCGCACTGCGCCTTCGGCGGCCATCCCGGGGGACGGCTCTCTCCTGACCCGGCAGATTGTAGCCCTGGAATTCGATGCCATCCCGCAACAGACATGACATGCTTGAACAACGACAGCCGGTGGGCTTACATGCCCGCATAGTTGGGCCCGCCGCCGCCCTCGGGCGTGACCCAGACAATGTTCTGCGTCGGGTCCTTGATGTCGCAGGTCTTGCAGTGCACGCAGTTCTGCGCATTGATCTGCAACCGGTCGGTGTTGTCGTCGTTCTTGACATACTCATAGACACCGGCCGGGCAGTACCGTGCCTCGGGCCCGGCGTATCTGGCCAGGTTGATGCCCACCGGAACCGACGCGTCCTTGAGCGTCAGGTGTGCGGGTTGCTGCTCCTCGTGGTTGGTGTTGCTGATGAACACGCTGGAGAGCCGGTCGAACGTCAGCTTGCCATCGGGCTTGGGATAGACGATGGGTTTGCAATCGGCGGCCGGCTTGAGGTAGACATGGTCCGGCTTGTCGCGGTGCAGTGTCCAGGGGATATTGCCGCGCAGCGCGAACTGCTCGATGCCATTCATCACCGTGGCCACCGTCAAGCCCTTCTTGAACCAGGTCTTGAAGTTGCGTGCCTTGTTCAACTCCGCGTGCAGCCAGCTCTTCTCGAACGCCTGCGGATAGGCCGTGAGTTCGTCGTGCTGGCGACCTGCGCCAATCGCGTCGAATGCCGCCTGTGCAGCCAGCATGCCGGTCTTGATGGCCGCATGGCTGCCCTTGATGCGGCTGACGTTCAGGTAGCCGGCTTCGCAGCCGACCAGCGCGCCGCCAGGGAACACGGTCTTGGGCAGGCTGAGCAGGCCGCCGGCGGTGATCGCACGAGCCCCGTACCCGATGCGCTTGCCCGGCTTGACGCCCTTGGCCTCGTCGCCTTCAAGGTAGTAGCGGATATTCGGATGGGTCTTCCAGCGCTGGAACTCCTCGAATGGGCTGAGGTAGGGATTGCTGTAGTCCAGGCCGGTGATGAAGCCCAGCGCGACCTTGTTGTCGTCGAAGTGGTACAGGAAGGCGCCGCCGTAAGTGTCGTTGTCCATCGGCCAGCCGGCGGTGTGCAGCACGAAGCCGGGTTCGTGGCGCTGAGGGTCGATCTCCCACAGCTCCTTGACGCCGAGGCCGTAAGTCTGCGGGTCACTGTCGGCGTCGAGCTTGAAGCGCGCAATCAGCTGCCTGCCCAGATGGCCGCGCGCGCCTTCGGCAAATACCGTGTACTTGGCGTGCAATTCCATGCCGAGCTGGAAGCTGTCACCGGGCTGGCCGTCCTTGCCGACACCCATGTTGCCGGTTGCGACACCCTTGACCGACCCATCTTCGTTGTACAGCACCTCGGCGGCGGGGAAGCCCGGGAATATCTCGACGCCCAGCGCCTCGGCCTGCTCGGCCATCCAGCGGGTCACCGAGCCCAGGCTGACAATGTAGTTGCCGTGGTTCTGCAGGCAGGCCGGCAACAGGAAATTGGGTGTGCGAAATGAGGACTTTTCGCCCAGGAAAACCATCGCATCGTCGGTGACGGGCTGCGTCAATGGCGCGCCGCGAGCCTTCCAGTCGGGAATCAGTTCGCTCAACGCCTTCGGATCCATGATTGCCCCCGACAGAATGTGCGCGCCGGGTTCCGAGCCTTTTTCCAGCACCACAACCGAGAGTTCCTTCTGCGTCGCGGCGGCCAACTGCTTGAGGTGGATCGCGGTGGCCAGTCCGGCGGGTCCGCCACCGACCACGACGACGTCGTACTCCATCGCTTCGCGTGGGCCGTGCAGCTCGAGGATCTCTTCAGGTGTCATGTTCTGGGGCTTTCGGTTGGACAGTGGCGGTGTCACGCAGGAGTAGCGATTTTATGCGGCCTGCACCGGGCCGACGCCATAATGACCCGATGATCCTGTTGAGCGCCTCCAACCCTGGCTGCGCCAGGCCCCCCGAGGGGGTGCGAGGAAACTTGGGGCGGCCCGGCGTTTCCTCATGTGCCCCCAACCCTGGCTGCGCCAGGCCCCCCGAGGGGGTGCGAGGAAACTTGGGGCGGCCCGGCGTTTCCTCATGCGCCCCCAACCCTGGCTGCGCCAGGCCCCCCGAGGGGGTGCGAGGAAACTTGGGGCGGCCCGGCGTTTCCTCATGAACGGAGACTGAACCATGGCGTACAGCATTGACCTCTCGGGCCGTGTGGCCTTCATCACCGGCGCCTCGGGCGGCCTGGGCGCGCAGTTTGCCCGCACCTTGTCGAATGCCGGCGCTGCTGTCGTGCTGGCGAGCCGGCGCATCGAGAAGCTCAAGGAACTGCGGGCGCAGATCGAAGGCGGCGGTGGCGACGCCCATGTGGTGGCGCTGGACGTGACCGACCACGATTCGATCAAGGCGGCGGTGGCCCGTGCCGAGACCGAGGTCGGCCCTATCGACATCCTGGTCAACAACTCGGGTGTCAGCACCACCCAAAGACTGCAGGATGTCGGCGAAGACGACTACGATTTCATCTTCGACACCAACGTCAAGGGCGCATTCTTCGTGGCGCAGGAGGTGGGCAAGCGCATGCTCGCCCGGGCCGAGGGTGCCGCGCCAGGCACCTATATCGGCGGGCGCATCGTCAACATCGCGTCGATGGCCGGCCTGCGGGTGCTGCCGCGGATCGGCGTGTATTGCATGAGCAAGGCGGCGGTGGTGCACATGACGCGGGCGATGGCGCTGGAGTGGGGCAAGTTCGGCATCAACGTCAACGCGATCTGCCCAGGCTACATCGATACCGATATCAACCACCACCACTGGGACACCGAGCAGGGGCGCAAGCTGATCCAGATGCTGCCGCGCAAGCGGGTCGGCCAGGTGCAGGACCTGGACGCGCTGCTGGTGATGTTGTGCGCCAAGCAGAGCCACTTCGTCAATGGTGCGGTGATCGCCGCCGACGACGGATTCGCCGCATGAGGTACACACTTCCCGAGCGCAGGAAGCGCGTGTTCGAAAGCGTCATCCCGATCCGCTGGGGCGACATGGATGCGATGGGTCATTTGAACAACACCTCGTATTTCCGCTACATGGAGGTGTGCCGTATCGACTGGATGGCATCGGTCGGCCATGTGCCGAGCGAGGCGCAAGAGGGCATCGTCATCGTCAACGCGTTCTGCAACTTCTACCGCCAGCTGACTTATCCCGGCGACGTGCGGCTGACGATGTATGCCAGCGACCCGGCGCGCACGACCTTCGAGACCTGGGTCACGATGGAGCGCACCGGCGAGCCTGACGTTATCTGCGCCGAGGGCGGTGCCACGACGATCTGGGTCGATATCCCAAACCAGAAGGCCAAGCCCTTGCCGGACTGGCTGCGCGCGCTGGTGGTTTGAGCCCTGGTGACTTGAGCCCTGGTTACTTTTGCCGCGGTACCCGTCCCAGCAGATAAAACTCGGGGTTGGGCAACATGCCGCTCATGTTGGCGATGCGGTTGGACAGGCCGAAAAACGCGGTGATGGCACCGATGTCCCAGATGTCCTCGTCGTTCAGTCCATGGGTGTGCAGGGCGTCGAAATCGGCATCCTCGACCTGATCGGCATGTTGGCAGACCTTCATCGCGAAATCGAGGATCGCGCGCTGGCGCGCAGAGATGTCTGCCTTGCGGTAGTTCACCGCCACCTGGTCGGCCACCAGCGGCTTTTTCTCGTGGATGCGCAAGATGGCGCCGTGCGCGACCACGCAGTACAGGCAATTGTTCGCCGCGCTGGTCGTGGTGACGATCATCTCGCGCTCACCCTTGGTCAGGTTCGATTCCTCGCGCAGCATCAGCGCGTCGTGGTAGGCGAAGAAGGCGCGCCACTCGGCAGGCCGGCGTGCCAGAGAGAGGAACACATTGGGGATGAAGCCCGATTTCTCCTGCACCTCCAGAATGCGGGTGCGGATGTCCTCGGGGACGTCCTTGAGCTCGGGTGCGGGATAACGGGTCATGCTGCCTCCTTCAATTGTTGCCGTGCAGCTTACCAGCGTGCGCCGAACTGCCGCTGCAGGTCGTGCAACTGCTCCGGGCTCAGCGGGTTGACCGAGGCGGGACGCAGCGCCACCAGCTGTGCGGTTTCCTCCAGTTCTTCCAGCGTTGCCATTGCCGCCGCTGGCGACTGGTGCCACACAGTGGGTCCGAGCCGCGCCAGCATCACGGCGCGCAGTTCCAGGCCTCTTGCCGCATGAAGGGCTATTGCCTCGGCGACGCGCTCGGCGGCCTGCGGGTCGCCCGGAAAGTGGTAGGGGATCACCGGCACATGGCCGACCTTCATGACGAAGTAGGGTGTGATCGGCGCCAGCAATTCGTCGCCATGGTGCGCCAGCGTCAAGGCCACGCAATACGTGCTGTGGGTGTGCAACACGCAGTGCGGCACCTGCGCGAAGCCGGCCGTGGCGTCGTAGATGCGGGTGTGCAGCGCAATCGTCTTGCTGCCCTTGTCGCCGCCGCTCTGGCGGCCCTCGCGGTCGAGCCGGGCCAGCCGGGCCGGGTCCAGGAAACCCAGGCAGGCGTCGGTCGGAGTGATCAGAAAGCCGTCGTCGAGCCGAACGCTGATGTTGCCGGCGCTGGCATGAACGTAACCGCGCTCGAACAGGCTTTTGCCGATCCGGCAGATCTCTTCGCGGGCCAGGGTTTCGTTCATGTGGTGCTGCGGGTGGTGTGCGGGCGCGGGTTCAGGCGCCCATCGGCTGGTGGACCCGGTCGGCGGTCGTCGAGAGGTGGTGCCACGCTTGTCACGGGTACGAAAAACTACGTATGCCGTTACGTAGTATCGTTCAAGGCTCATTTTCAGGAGACATGCGTGAACAAGATCTACCCCTCCGCCGCCAAGGCGCTCGAAGGTATCGTCAAGGACGGTCAGTTGATGGCTGTTGGCGGGTTCGGCCTGTGCGGCATCCCCGAAGCGTTGATCGACGCCTTGCGCGGCAGCGGCGTCAAAAACCTGACCGTCATCTCCAACAACGCCGGCGTCGACGGTTTCGGCCTGGGCATGTTGCTGGAGACGCGCCAGATCAAGCGCATGATTTCCAGCTACGTCGGCGAGAACAAGGAGTTCGAGCGCCAGTACCTGGCCGGCGAACTGGAACTCGAATTCACGCCGCAGGGAACGCTGGCTGAAAAGCTGCGTGCCGGCGGTGCGGGCATCCCGGCCTTCTTCACCAAGACCGGTGTCGGCACGCTGGTGGCCGAGGGCAAGGAGCTGCGCGAGTTCGACGGCGAGACCTATGTGATGGAGCGTTCGCTGGTGCCCGACGTGGCATTGGTCAAGGCGCACCGCGCCGACAAGTCGGGCAACCTGCAGTTCCGCTACACCGCACGCAATTTCAACCCCGCCGCCGCGATGGCGGGCCGGATCACTATCGTCGAGGTCGAGGAGATCGTCGAGACCGGCGCCATCGAACCGGACCAGGTGCACCTGCCGGGCATCTATACGCACCGCATCGTGCTCAACGCACACCCGGAAAAACGTATCGAGAGACGCACGATCCGTGCGACGGCAGCGGCCTGATCCGCCCAAACCCACGAACACAGGAGAACCCCATGGCCTGGACTCAAGACCAGATGGCGGCGCGCGCTGCCCAGGAACTGCAAGACGGTTTTTACGTGAATCTGGGCATCGGCATACCGACCCTGGTGGCCAACCATGTTCCGGCGGACATGGAGGTATGGCTGCAGTCGGAGAACGGCATGCTGGGTATCGGCCCGTTCCCGACCGAAGACGAGGTCGATGCCGACCTGATCAACGCCGGCAAGCAGACCGTGACCACGATGGCGGGCTCGTCGATCTTCAGCAGTCACGACAGCTTCGCGATGATCCGCGGCGGCAAGATCAACCTGTCCATCCTGGGCGCGATGCAGGTCAGCGAGAAGGGCGACCTGGCGAACTGGATGATCCCGGGCAAGATGGTCAAGGGCATGGGCGGCGCGATGGACCTGGTGGCTGGCGTCAAGCGCGTCATCATCCTGATGGAACATGTCGCGAAGAAAAAGGACGGCGGTTTCGACCTGAAGATCCTGCCGTCATGCACGTTGCCGCTGACCGGCGTTGGCGTGGTGAACCGCATCATCACCGACATGGCGGTGATGGACGTCACGTCCGACGGTCTGAAACTGGTCGAACTGGCGCCGGACGTGACGCGCGAACAGGTGCAGGAACGCACCGGCGTGACGCTGATCTGACGCACGCGCCTGGCGCGCTCTCGGCGCGTGGACCTATTTCATACGGCCGCCTTGCGCGGCCGCAGCCTCATACGGCCGCCTTGCGTGGCCGCAGCCTCATACGGCCGCCTTGCGTGGCCGCAGTCGCGTCAGGTGCAGGGTCTCCTTGCGGACCACGCTGCGCAACCACTGGAATGCCGGTTCTGCATGGTGGCGCTCGTGCCAGTATTGCTTGATCTCGAAGTCCCCGAGCGGCAGCGGTGGAGGAAACAGCTTGATGTCGATCAGGCGGCTGAATGCCAGGCCCAGGTCCTGCGGAATCGTCACCACCAGGTCGGAACGCGCGATCAGGAACGGCAGCGCGGCAAAACGCGGCACGCGCAGCGTCACGTCGCGCGTCAGATTCATCCGCGCCAGCGTTTCGTCGACGACGCTGTGGGGCGAACCGCTGGTCGAGTACATGCCGTGTTTGGCGCGCAGGTATTGTTCGAGCGACAGGTCGTCACCGATGTCGGGGTGGTCCGAGCGCACCGCGCAGACATACGAGGTCTTGCGCAGCGTTTGCTGCCGCGCCCAATTCGGCATGCCCAGAAAATAACCGATGGCCAGGTCGATCGTGCCGCTGTCCAGCGCATCGACGACCTCGTCGGGTCGCAGATCGATGAAGCTGATCTTGGCATGGGGCGCCTGCTCGCTGACGTGCCGCAGCACCTGCGGCATCACCACCAGCATCCCCACGTCGTTGATGTAGACCCGGTAGTGCACCGCGCTCGTGCTGCGCGAAAACGTGGCCATCGGTCCCATTTCACGCAACAGGTTCAGTGCGCGGGCGATCTTGTCGGCCATGGCGTCGGCATGGGGTGTCGGCCGCATGCCATGGGAGGTGCGCACGAACAAGGGATTGTCGAAATGGCCACGCAGGCGCTTGAGCGCGGCACTGATGGCTGGCTGGGTCAGGCCGAGTTCGACCGCCGCGGCCGACAGGTTGTTGTGCCGGTAGATGGCGTCAAACGTCTTGAGCAGATTCAGATCCAGCCGGTCGATTTCCATGCCCATCTCCATCGTCATGCAACGGCTGCAACGCGCCGACCGTGATATTCACAGAATTGATACCGATGATAAACGGGCGTGGTTGCGGCTTATATGAGATCGCACTATGCTGGCACTTGATCTACGACAAGCCGGCCATGTCCCGGTGAGCATGGAGACAGCATGGATGCACCGACCACGGAATCGCGTTACGCGGGCATGATCGCCGCTTTGGCCGAACGCCATGCGCAGCCGTTGTGGGACCGTTATCACCGGGTCACGACACGCGAACCGCGCGCGCCCGATGCGCCGATGGCCTGGGCCTGGTCCGACATGGAGCCTCTGGTGGAGCGTGCCTCGCTGGAGGTGGCCATGGAGGACGCCGAGCGGCGTGTGCTGCTGCTGACCCATCCGGCCTTCGGTGGGCAGGTGGCGACCACCACCAATCTCTCCGGCGGCCTGCAGACCTTGTTGCCGGGTGAGATTGCGCGTGCCCATCGGCACAGTCTGCAGGCGATCCGATTCGTGATGTCTGGCGCGGGTGCCGTGACAACGGTCAACCGGCACCGCTGTCCGATGGGCGAGGGCGACCTGGTGTTGACGCCAGCCTGGACCTGGCATGAACACGTACACCAGGGGTCGCAGCGCATGGTCTGGTTCGACGGGCTCGACCTGCCGCTGCTGCGCCACCTGGACAGCATGTTTTTCGAGATCGGCGGACCCGATGCGGGCATCGTCGTGCCGCCGGCCACTGCCTGCGCGGTGGCTCGGCGCGAGATGGCCGTGCTGGGCCCCGATCCTGATGGCGATGGCGGCCTGCAGTCGAATCGCTACCGCTTTTGCTGGCGCCGCGCCCTGGATGCGATCGCTGGCGCGCCGGTGCAGGACGACGGCAGTCGCTGGCTGCGTTACGTGGACGGGCTCTCGGGCGGCGCGGTGCTGCCGACCTTGGATTGTTACCTGATGGCTTGTGGCCAGGGCCAACCCACGCGCCCCAGGCGCAGCACCAGCAATGCGATTTGTGTCGTCGCGCGCGGGCAGGGCAGCAGCCGGGTCGGCGCACACACGATCGCCTGGGCGCGGCACGACGTGTTCACGCTGCCGCACTGGAACTGGATCAGCCATACCGCGGCATCCGACGATACCGTGATTTTCCTGATGACCGATCGCGAATTCCTCGCCATGATGGGTTACCTGCGCGAGGAAACGCAGTCATGATCAACCACCTGTCGCAGGGTCCGGCCTCGCCGGGCGCGGCACACTGGAGCACGCCCCGATGAAGATATGTCGATTCAATGGTGGACGCCTGGGCGTCTTGCAGGAAGGTCTGGTGCACGACGTGACCCAGGTGCTCGACCTGTTGCCGGTGCAGCGTTACCCGCTGCCGCAAAAAGACCTGCTGATCGAAGCCTTGCCGCAGCTACGCGAGCCGATGCTGCGCGCGTTGCAGGGTGCGCAGCGCCATGCACCGGAGACGGTCAGCTTTGATTCGCCGGTGGCCAACCCGGGCAAGATCATCGGGGCGCCGATCAATTACCAGGACCACATCGCCGAGTCCAACGCCGACGCCGGCATTGCGCATGGCCGCAAGATCACGTCGATCGGCGACTGGGGACTGTTCCTGAAGGCCGGCAGTGCGCTGATCGGTTGCGGCCAGGAGATCGTGCTGCGATTCGACTCGCGGCGCAACGACCACGAGGTGGAGCTTGGTGTCGTCATCGGGTCGGTCTGCCGCCAGGTGGCGCGTGCCGACGCCATGGCGCATGTGGCCGGTTACGCCGTGGCACTGGACATGACGGTGCGCGGTACCGAGTTCCAGAGTTTTCGCAAGTCGATCGACACCTATGCGGTGCTCGGGCCCTGGCTGGTGACCGCGGACGAGGTTGCCGACCCCGACCAGCTCGACCTGTGGCTCAGCGTCAATGGCCAGCTGCGCCAGCAGTCCAATACCCGGCACATGGTGTACGACGTGGCGCGCCTGATCGAATACGCGTCGTCGTTCTACACGCTGCAACCGGGCGACGTGATCATGACCGGCACGCCGCACGGTGTCGGGCCGGTGCTGCCGGGCGACCGGATCCGGGCCGGTGTCGATCAGGTAGGCGAATTCGAGATCCGGGTTGCGTCGCAGTACGCGGGCGCAGCCAACGGGTCGTGACAGCTATATCCAGCCCAGGACCAGAACGCATGACCCCTCTCTCGATACTCGGCATCTGCGGCAGTCTGCGCCAGCAGTCGTACAACCTCGGCGCATTGCGCGCGGCCGGCGAGCTGATGCCCGCGGGCATGACACTGAGGATCACCCGCTTCGACGCGATTCCACTGCTCAACCAGGATCTGGAAGCGCAGGCCATGCCGTCAGCCGTGTTGCAGCTGGCGCAGGAGATCCGCGATGCCGACGCGCTGCTGATTGCCAGCCCCGAATACAACTTCTCGATCTCCGGTGTGCTCAAGAACGCAATCGACTGGTTGTCGCGGCAAAAGCCGCAACCCTTCAAGGACAAGCCGGTGGCGCTGATGTCGGCCACGCTGGGCCCCGTGGGCGGAGCGCGCCACCAGTACGAGGTGCGCAAGATCCTGGGTTGCCTCGAAGCGCTGGTCATGCCCAAGCCCGAGGTGTTCATCAACCTGTGTCAGCCGAAATTCGACGCCGACGGCCGTCTGGTCGACCAGGCTGCGCGCAAAGCGGTGGCGGACCAGATGACGGCATTCGGTCCCTGGGCGGGGCGGATGCTGGGTCGGTGAAGTGGGTGGATAGGTCAATGATTTTTCTACATGAAGGAGACAGGCATATGAAACAGACAATTCTCACGGTGGCGCGGTCGGTCCTCGCCGTTGCTGTCGTGCTGGCCGCGCCGGTGGCCCTGGCGCAGAACACGATCAAGATCGGCATGATCACCGATCGGGTCGGGCCGGCCAAGGGATATGCCGAACCGGTGGCAGCCGGCGCGGTCTACGCCGTCAAGGAACTCAACGCCAAGGGCGGCGTGCTGGGCCGGCAGATCGAACTGCTGGTCGAGGACGACCAGGGCAAACCCGACGTGTCGGCGACCGTCGCACGCAAGCTGGTCGACTCCGGCGTCGCCTTCATCCTGTCGGTGTCACTGACGCCGGCCACACAGCAGGCGCAGTCGGTCACGCTTGAAACCAAGACGCCGCACATGACGCCGTCCAACAGCGGCGATACGCTGACGACGCAGATCAACAACCCGAACTTCTGGCAGACCGGCCCGCTGGGGTCGACGCAGATCGCGACCTTGCTCTCGTATGCGCGCAACAAGAACTTCAAGAAGGTCGCGCTGGTCACCGACAACTCCGACCTGGGGCAGTTGACGAACCGTTTCTTCAAGGGCGCACTGGAGAACGCCAAGATCGAGATCGTCAGCGAGGAGGTTGTGCCGCGCGGCTCGACGACCGCCGACCCGCAGATGCAGAAAGTGCGGGCCGCCAACCCCGACGCGATCTTCCTGGCCGGCGTGCTGACGCCGGAAAACGCGCTGATCCTGCGCTCGGTGCGGCAACTGGGCCTGAAGCAGCCGCTGCTGGGCAACTACAACTTCTCGATCCCGGTCTATGGCACGGTCGCCAAGGGCCTGCTTGACGGCCTGACCTTCGTCGATGCGTTCGACCCGGCAAAGCCGCAGACGCGCCAGTTCATCGAGAACTACAAGAAGGACAACAACGGCACCGAGCCTTACAACCTCAACGGGTATGGCTACGACGGCGTCCTGCTGGTGGTCGACGCCATCAAGCGCGCCGGCAGCACCGACAAGGAGAAAGTGCGCGAGGCCATGCAGGCGACCAGGGGTTTCCAGGGTGTGATGGGCGGCGTGGGCACGTCATACGGCTTTGCCGACGGCAAACGCACGGGATTCGATCCGAACGGCATGGTGGTGCGGGTCTATGAAGGCGACGCCCAGGGAAAGGTCGTGCACGTCGGCACCAAATGAGCGCTGCCGGGCCGCTCCCAAGGCGCTCAGCCCCGCAGTGCGCAGCACGCAGGGGTAATCCAATGAGCGCCGCCGGGCCGCTCCCAAGGCGCTCAGCCCCGCAGTGCGCAGGACGCAGGGTACCCCAGTGAGCGCCGCCCCGGGCAAACTCTCACGACAACACGCAGTGCGGAGGCCGCTGAGTGAGCGACTTCCTTGAACTGATGGTCGGGGCTGCGGCCAGCGGCTGCATTTATGCGCTGGTGGCCTTGTCCTACCTGTTGATCACCCGGCCTACCGGTGTCATCAATTTTGCGGTGGGTGAGTGGGCCATGGTGGCCGCATTCGGCGGTTTTCTGGCGCTATCGCGTTTCGAGTTGCCGTATCCGGTGGGCATGGCCATCGTGCTGGTGGCGATGGCGTCCGTGGGCTGGATCACCGAGCGCATAGCGGTGCGCCCGCTGCTCGAGAAGGGCGCCCCGCCGCTGGCGCCGATCCTGGCCTTGCTGGGCATGCTGGTGGTGTTCCGCGAGATCGTGTCCGTGAGCATGGGCCCGGATCCGCAACCGGTGCCGCCGATGTTCGGCTACGGGCGGCTCGAACTGGGCCTGGTCGCCGGCTCCTATCAAAGTTTCTTCATCATCGGCGTGACCGCCGTCGTGTTCGGGGCCGCCTGGTATTTTTTCGAGCGCACCCTGGCCGGGCGTTCGTTCGAGGCGGTTGCGATCGACCGGCGCGCAGCGGCGCTGATGGGCATCAACCTGCGCCGTGTCACCACGCTGGCGTTTGCCGGCAGTGCCGCGGTGGCCGCGCTGGCCGGCCTGATGGTGTCGCCGAATGTGTCGGCGCATTACCTGATGGGCCTGCCGCTGGCGATCCAGGGCTTCACCGCGCTGGTCATCGGCGGCGTGGGTCGCGTCGAGGGTGCGCTGCTGGGTGGACTGATCCTGGCCGTTGCCGAGCAGGTTACGGTGCGGTATGCGCCGATTCCCCCCGGCCTGGCGCAGGGCGTGCCGCTGGTGTTGCTGATCGTGTTTCTGCTGCTGCGTCCGACCGGGCTGTTGCGCGCGCGGGAGTCGCGCGCATGAAGTCGCTGGCCGGTTTCCTGCTGGCGGGCCTGGTGTTGTCGGCCGTTGCCTTCATGCTGGGCTCCTACCAGACCGACGTGTACCGCAAGCTGCTGCTGTGGATCACGCTGGCGCTGGGCTACAACTTTCTGTTCGGCATCGCCGGACAGGTGGCGTTCTCGCATTTCACGTTCTACGGCATCGGTGCCTATGCCATGGTGATCCTGTTGTTCCAGGTCGGCCTTCCGCTGCCGCTGGCCATTGTGGCCGGCATCGTCGTGTGCGTGGTGCTGGCGCTGGTGGTGGCGATTCCGGCGACCCGGCTCGAAGGTTTCTACCTGGCGCTGGCAACGCTGGCTTTTGCGCAGCTGTTCATCGTGGTGCTCAACGAGGGGGGCTCGGTGACCGGCGGCCCGGGCGGGCTGGCCAACTACCGGCTGCCCGACATCCTGGGCGTGCGGGTGACCGGGCCCTGGTACACGGTGGTGATCGTGTTCCTGCTGCTGGGCACGTTGGCGGTGTTGTGGCGGCTCGACCGCTCCTGGTTCGGCCGCGCGTGCCGCGCAGTGCGCGACGACCCGCAGGCGGCACAGGCCATGGGCATCAACATCAGGACCACGCGCATCGTCGCCTATGCGGTGACCAGCGCGCTGGCCGGTGTCGCCGGCATGGTCTACGCGTTTGTCGACAACACGGTCAATCCACCGATATTCGGTCTGGAGAACGCGTTCCTGCTGCTGTTCATGGTGATTGTCGGCGGCAGTGGCAGGCCGGCCGGTGCCATCGTCGGCGCGATTTTGCTGTACCTGTTGCCGTTTTTCCTGTCGCCGTTGATCGGCCACCACCATGCGCTGGTGTTCGGCGTGGTGATGGTCGCCGTGGTGCTGTTCCAGCCCAAGGGGCTGATCGGTATCTGGGACGGCTGGATGACACGACGGAGGGCAGCGTGAACGCGCGCGGACGCCAGCCCGGACACGGCGACAAGGCAGTAGCGTCGACGCAGGCACGCCCGCTGCTGGTGGCCAGGGGCCTGGCGAAACAGTTCGGTGGCCTGCAGGCCGTGGCCGACCTGGACCTGGACGTGCACGAAGGCGAAATCCTGGGTGTCATCGGGCCCAACGGCGCCGGCAAGAGCACGACCTTCAACATGATCGCTGGCGCGCTGGAGCCGACTCAGGGCACACTGGTCTTCGACGGCGAGGACCTGACCGGCCTGCCGGCCCATGCGATGGCCGGACGCGGCATCATGCGCACCTTCCAGCACAACAAGCCGTTTGCCAGCATGACCGTGCGCGAGAACGTCATGGTCGGCATGCACCGGCGGTTGAAGGGTTCGCTTTGGCGGGTGCTGTTGGCCGGCGCCGGCGTGGTGCGTGCCGAGCGAGAGGCCGTGCGCCGCGCCGACGAACTGGTTTCCTTTGTCGGGTTGGGTGACTGGCACGACGCAGACGTCGATACCTTGTCGTTCGGCCAGGGCCGGCTGCTCGAGATCGCGCGTGCGCTCGCCGCCGAGCCCAGGTTGATCCTGTTCGACGAGCCGGCGGCCGGGCTGACGCCGGCTGAATGCGAGCGCCTGACCGACATCATCCGACAGATCGCGCGCCAGGGCATCGCGGTGTTGCTGATCGAGCACGACATGCGCTTCCTGATGGGGCTGGCAGACCGCGTGGTGGTACTCAATTTCGGGCGCAAGATCGCCCAGGGTACGCCGGCCGAGATCCGCGCCGATCCGGCGGTGGTCGAGGCTTATCTCGGCAACGTGGGAGCGATGGCCGATGCTTGAGGTGCGCAATCTCGTCGGTGGCTACGGCCATGGGCCGGTGGTGCAGGGTGTCGATCTGCAGGTCGCGCGCGGCGAAACGGTGGCGCTGCTCGGCCCGAATGGCGCCGGGAAGTCGACCTTGCTGTCGGCGTTGTCGGGCACCTTGCCGCAACGCAGTGGCAGCATCCGGATCGACGGCGACGAACTGATCGCGATGCCCAGTCATGCCATTGTCGGTCGTGGCGTGGTGCAGGTGCCCGAGGGACGGCGCATGTTTGCGCCGCTGTCGGTGCGCGACAACCTGCGGCTGGGCACGGTACGCCTGGCCGCGCGTTCGGCGCGTGCGGAGCGCGAACGATTCGAGTTTGTCTACCACCTGTTTCCCCGCCTGGCCGAGCGCCGCGCGCAACTGGCCGGAACCTTGTCGGGCGGCGAACAGCAGATGGTCGCGATCGGCCGTGCGCTGATGTCGATGCCGCGTGTGTTGCTGCTGGATGAGCCCTTCCTGGGGCTGGCGCCTCTGGTCGTCGAGGAAATCCGCCGCGCACTCGACGCCTTGCGAGGGTCCGGATTGACCATGGTGCTGGTGGAGCAGAAACTCGATATCGCGCTGCCGTTCACCAGCCGTGCTTATGTGCTGGTCAAGGGCCGGGTGGTGTTGACCGAGCCCAGTGCGCAACTGGCAAGACGCCCTCGGCTGTCACAGCTGTATTTCGACCTGGCCAAGGAGTCCACATGACGACGACAACCACAACCACAGTTTCACCGTCGACGGACGGTGCCGCGCATGGCGCCACCGTCCAGACCCGGGGTGTGCATCACCTTGCACTGAACACCGACGACATGAAGATGACGATCGATTTCTACAGCGCCGTGCTGGGCATGCCGCTGGTGCATGCCCTGAAGGTGCCGCCCGGGCTGGGAACCGGCCCGGCCAACCGGGGCAATCCGCCGTTCGAGAATCTGCGCCACTATTTTTTCGACGCCGGCGGTGACAGCCTGCTGGCTTTCTTCGAGATTCCCAAGGGCGCCAAGGACAAGGCCGATCGCGATGCGATCGCCGCCATGCAGCACTGCTCGTTCGCCGTCACCGAGGCGCGTTTCAGCGTGTTGTGCGACCGCCTGCGTGCGGCCGGCGTCGCGCTGATCGGGCCGATTCCGGTGGGTGCCAGGACCTGGTCCGTGTATTTCTTCGACCCCAACGGCATCCGGCTCGAATTGTCCTACCAGGAGGATGATGGCGAGGCCGTTGGCGTCGTTGCGCGCTGGACCCAGACGCGGGAAGAAGCCCTGGCCGAACTGCGCACCATGTCGGACGACGCGCGCTGGCTCGAGCAGGTGACCCGCCATTTGCCGGCGTGAGTCCGTCGTCGTCCAGGCGTTGGCAGCACTGCATTGAAGGAGATCACCATGACCCATCCCGTTCCGGTCCACGGCCTGCACCACGTGGCGTATCGATGCCGCGACGCCGAGGAAACCCGGCGCTTCTACGAAGACCTGCTGGGTCTGCCGCTGGTGCACGTGGTGCGTGCCGACGCGGTCGAGAGTACCGGTGAGGCCTGCCCGTTCATCCATCTGTTCTTCGAGATGACCGACGGCAGTTGCGTCGCGTTCTTCGACCTGGGTGACAACACCGCGGCCGAGCCGTCGCCGAACACGCCGCGCTGGGTCAATCACCTGGCCTTGCGCGTCGGTTCTCAGGCCGAGGTGGACCAGGCCCGGCAGCGGCTGATCGCCGCCGGCGTCGATGTGATCGGGCCGGTATCGCACGACGGTTTTGTGCACTCGATCTACTTCTTCGACCCGAACGGCATCCGGCTCGAACTGACGCTGACCATCTCCGATGCACGGGAGTTGCAGGCCTTCAAGGATGAAGCGCATGCGGCTTGCGCCGCCTGGACTGCGCAGAAGAACCGCCGACCGGCGGCGCATGCATGAAGCACCCGATCGATCCGACCAACGAGGAGGCCCGATGATGGCAGACCCGCAGATCCGCTACGAGGTACAACCCGAATGGGTGCACGTGAAATATGCCGAGACCAGCCGGTTCAAGGAGGTGTACGGTTTTGCCGGCAACCAGGGCGTGGTCAACCTGGAGGGTATCCGTTACCTGCCCAGGGGCCGGCCCTCGGGCACCTTGCTGATCTACATGCATCCGGCATCCACCTTGCAGTTGCTGCCGATGCCCAGGGCCATGGCGGAGCGCGGCGTGCACGTGTTGTGCGCCGCCAGCCGTTACGCGCGCAACGACACGGCGCTGATCATGGAGAACGTGGTCGTGGACCTGGGTGCCTACGTGCGCCATGCGCGCGAGGTCTGGGGCTACAAGACCATCGTCCTCGCCGGCTGGTCCGGCGGCGGCTCGCTGGCCTTGTTCTACCAGTCGCAGGCCGAGAAACCATCGGTCACTCATACGCCGGCCGGCGACCCTTGCAACATCGTGAGCGCGGACCTGTTGCCAGCCGACGGTTTCATCTTCCAGGCCGCACATGTGTCGCGGGCGGTGGTGTTGTCGGACTGGATCGACCCCAGCGTGCTGGACGAAAACGACCCGGACCGGCGCGACCCGGAGCTGGACCTGTACCACCCGGACAACAAGCCGCCGTATTCGAACACGTTCCTGCAGCGTTTTCGCGCTGGGCAACTGGCACGTATCCGCCGCCGTACCGCCTGGGTACGCGAGGTGCTGGAGTGCTTGCGCACGCAGGGCGGGCTGGAGATGGAGCGCGGCTTCGTGACCCACCGCACGATGGCCGAACCGCGCTTTCTCGATGGCAGCATCGACCCCAACGACCGACCCATCGGGACCTGCTTCATGGGCAATCCGGAGACGGTCAACACCGGTCCGGTCGGCTCGGCCCGGTTCTCGACGCTGCGTTCCTGGTTGTCCCAGTGGTCACCGGACGACACCCACGCACACGGCGAGAAATGCGCCGGGTTGATCACGGTGCCGATGCTGGCGATCGAGCATAGCGCCGACGACGCAGTGCCGCAGCCGCACACCCGGCGCGTCTTCGACGCGTGTGCCAGCCAGGACAAGACCATGCGCTGCATCCAGGGCGCGACACACTATTTTTCCGGACAGCCGGAGCTGCTGGACCAGGCGGCGCGCCTGTGCATCAGCTGGATGCAGGAGCGCCGGCTGCTCGATTGACCGCCGCGCGCGCGCGGCGATTTTCTACGGCACGGGCCGCCGGTCTCGTCGGGCAGTCGCGGTGTCGAGCGGCATTGACCATTCCAGTTTGCATGGGTCCGCAGTCAACCGATCCGGCAGCCCTGGTCGTGTATCAGGCCGCGCGACGGGTCGTGCGGCGCTTGGGCTCAGCCGGTTTTTCGGTCTTGGCGCGCTCGGTCTTCCCGGGGCGTGGTGCCGCGCAAGCATCGGTCTGCATCAACTGGCCGATCTCGTCCTGAGCCAGGTTCGCAATCATGGCCAGCAACACCTTGCGCGTGGTTGCCAGGTCGTGTGCCGACACGCCGTCGGTGCTGACCTGGTTCGTATCCTCGGCCAATGGCACCAAGTGCTCCTTGAGCTGCCGGCCGGCATCGGTCAGGAAGACATAGACGTTCTTCTTGTTCGTTGGCAACTGCCTGCGGCCGACATAACCCAGCTCTTCCATTGCCTTCATCGCCGCGAACGTGGTTGGCTCCATGACGCCGGCGCGTTCGCTCAACTCCTTTTGCGTCAAGCCGTCGGATTCCCACAGGATGCGCAGAAAGGCCCAGTGGCCGAACGGAACACCGTGCGGCGCCAGGCGGATCTGCAAGGCGCGCCGGAAGGCCCGCTCGGTGTCGCGGATCAGGTGCGCCAGCCGGTCATTGGGCACGGCGTCGCGCCAGTGGCGCAGGATGTTCTGGGTCGCGTGTGGCATCGGCTGAGGCTGTGGATGGCAGTCAGTCAGTGCCCGGACAGGTCGGTTTGCCACTGCAGGGTTTGCGGCTGCTGGCTGGCAGCCGAGGCCAACAGGGCCAGGCAGACCTCGGTCGTGGCGCGTGCCCAGGCGCCGCCGTGCAGCGCCAGTTTGTCATGCAGCAATACATCGACGAGTTCATCGATGACCTCGCTGCGCGGCACCACGGGTCGGGGCAGGGCTTCGAAGCGGCGCTCGCAGTCGCCGTTGATCTCGATCCCGGTTGCCGTGGGGCGCAGGTCGGCCTTGTCGCAACTGACGATGAGCGGGCCGAAATGCTGGTGGTCGTGCGCGAGGTCGGGTGCCGGCGGGCGGTACAGGTCGCCACCGTAGTTGCGCCGCGCCTTGAGCGCGCTTTCCTGCGCGCCGGCTGCCAGGGCGGCAAGCCGCTTGCGCGCCGCGCCGTAGTCCTGCTCGCTTTTGGGCTGGCCCATCTCGCCGATCTGCTCCATCCAGGCGTCGCTGTCGAAGTGGCCGAAGCCGCCATAGGTTGCGCTGGCGATCACGCCGTCCTCGAACGTGAGCAGGGCCTGGTAGGCGCCCTCGGTGGGCCGGGCCGGGTCCCAGGCGCCGGTCTGCGCGAACACGCTGCGCACCCGCCCGCCGCCGAGCAGGCGCAACATGTCCACCTGGTGCGTGGCCTGGCTGTGGATGACGCCGCCGCCGGCCTGCGTGTCGAGTTCCTCGGGCCGCCGGGGCCGGTACAGGAAATCGGTGAAGTTCAGCGCGGTCAGCATGCGCACCGCTCCGAACTCACCACTGTCGATCAGCGCACGGGTGCGCAGGATCGGCAGGTTGAAGCTGTGGCTGTGTCCGACGATC
>ENA-ORBV01001725-ORBV01001725.1-microbial-mat-metagenome-genome-assembly--contig:-NODE-1725-length-47947-cov-9.127011_pt1 | contig 47947 bp, 29 predicted proteins | sample MGYA00237777_ERZ505514 | MGnify/ENA primary metagenome ERZ505514 (study PRJEB26160, sample SAMN06269048) | microbial mat metagenome | isolation source: Oligotrophic lake microbial mat | place... | reverse complement strand
GGCGGCTACTTCAGCCTTGCGCAGCGCTGCCGCGCCGCCTCTCGCAACAGCGCCCACCCGGCGGGCCGCAGCGCTTATTTGGGGTTTCGCCTGGCCTTGTCCCTCCAGTCAGTTGGCTAGTCCGTTTGGCTTTCCTGTGAGCAAGAAAAAGGGAAAAAAGAAAAGAAAAAGGGAAAAGAAAAACGACATTGAGCAGGAGGGGAGGGACGACCCGACAGCGAAATGGAGGTCAAGCGGGCAAGTGGGTTTGGGGCACAGCCCCAATTTTTTTTGAAAATCAGGGTTCTATGCAAGTCAAAATATTCGCCATTCAAATACCTGGGGGAGACCCCGTAAACGAGGAACTGAATCAGTTCCTGCGTTCAAAAAAAATTCTTTCGGTGGAGTTACCATAATGGCACATGGGACGAATCGGTTTGTCAACGGCGTGGATTGCCGCTATTAGATTTCGTGCGGCGTGCTGAAACCCAGAATCTGCGTACAAAAATCATTTTTGAAAATATAGGTCAATCGCCATAGGGACTGCATCGCGTTATTCGCGGCGGCAGCTACTTCAACAATGCGCAGAACTGCCGCGCCGCCTATCGCAACAACAACCACCCGGCGAACCGCAACGATAATTTGGGGTTTCGCCTGGCCTTGTCCCTCCAGCTCACAGGAAAGCCGGACGGCTACCACTGAACAGGCGATTGTCCTGATCCCGAGCACTCGGGACGAAAATACGGCCTCAAGCCGTTCAAGCGGCAGTATGAGTAGGCATTGGAACCGAAAATTCTGCCGCTTTTTTTACCTTTGTTCATTCCAAAAATGACCCAGCTATGCACCCACCACTCATCGCAGAAATTGAAAAGATATTGAAGGTTAAACTGCATCCTGCTCCCGAAAGAGGCAGCGACCCTGTGTCGGGTGTGATGCCGGTAAAGGAAAACGGCATCTTCCGTTTTGCCTTGCGCGATGGTGAATTGGCTGGGCTAAACCTTGCCGGCGTTGGTTTGACTGACGAACAATGGGCGCGGATTTGCACACTCGAAGGTTTCAAAAGCGAACGCATTGAAGCGCTCAATCTGCGCGACAATAAACTGAAAAAGATAAAGTTGCCGTCTTCCATGACCCATCTGCGGCAGATTGACCTTTGTAACAACCAGATAGAGGCGTTTTTGATGCCCCCGGAAGGCAGCGCTCACTTACAACATATCTGGTTGTACAACAATCCGCTGTTGGCGAATCCCTCGCCAGAATTGGTGCAGCAGGGCAATTCAGCCCTTGTTCAATTTTTTCGGGCTTTGTCAAAGGGGAGCGAGAAAATAAGAGAAGCCAAATTATTGGTGCTTGGAGAGGGAGGAGCAGGCAAAACTACCTTGGCGCGCAAAATCTTGAAGGGCTTTTCGGAGCCATTACCTGTCGAAAAGGATACTACTCATGGTATTGAAATAAACGATCTAGGTTTTTCCGGCTCGAATGGCAAAGATTTTACGATGCATGTCTGGGATTTTGGAGGTCAGGAAATTTACCACGCTACCCACCAGTTTTTCCTTACCAAGCGCTCCCTGTACGTGCTTGTAGCCGATGTAAGGACGGAGAATACAAATTTTGACTACTGGCTACAGGTGGTTGAATTGCTTTCAGAAAATAGCCCGGTTTTGATCGTACAGAATCGCAAAGGCGGGCGTAGTCAAGAGATTGATGAAGCTGGGCTTCGAGGGCGTTTTAAAAACCTGAAAGACGTAATCTCGCTCGACCTGAGTACCGATAAGGATCATTTCGACCAATTATTGCGCGAAATTTGCCATCAAATTCAAAGCCTCAAGCATGTGGACGGAGATTGGCCCGCTTCCTGGGCTGCCATCCGCCGTGAGCTTGAAGATCGAAAACAATCGGGTAAACAGGATATTTCCATTGAAACCTATCTGGATATTTGCGCAGGGGAGGGACTGAGCGAAGAAGAAGCCCTGAGTCTCAGCCAGTTTCTGCACGATTTTGGCGTATTCCTTCATTTTCAGGAGGATGTCCTGTTGAAACGCACCGTTTTTTTGAACAACGATTGGGTGACAAAGGGCGTGTACACGGTGTTGGACGACCCCAAAGTAATTGAATCAAAGGGATATTTTTCGATGGAGGACGCTAAAAAAATCTGGGGAACAGAGGCCTACCGCCGTCGGAGTGACGAGTTGTTGCACCTGATGAACAAATTTGAATTGTGCTACCAGCTGGACAATGCTGCAACAGCGCAACGTTTTTTGGTGCCGCACCTCTTGTCTATCAGCAAACCTTCCCTTGATTGGGATGATAAGGACAACCTGCAATTGCGCTACCATTATGATTTTATGCCAAAAGGTCTGTTGGCACGCCTGATTGTCCGCCTCCACCGGTATCTGCCGTCGGACCCCAGCGGCATTGTTTGGCGCGCCGGGGCTATTTTTCAGCGACAAGGCGCTAAGGCAAAACTTGAGGAAACTTACACCACACGAAACCTTTTCCTGCGTGCTACCGGCCGGGAGGCCAAGGCGCTCGTCACCGTTATCAGCGAAGAAATTGACCATTTGAACAAAGGGTATCACGGTCTGAAAGTGCAAAAATTGGTTCCGTGCAATTGCCGGATTTGCCGGGATTTGGATGAACCAAATTTTTATGAGTACGACGACTTGATACGTCGAAAAGACCGTGGAAAAACCACCGTGGAGTGTAAAAACAGCTATGATGATGTGCCAGTACTGCGCCTGATTGACGACGTATTTGTGACCACCTTTTTCACCGAGCAGCCTAAAAAAATCTTTATTTCCTATTCCAAAGCAGATGAATCTTATCTGGAAGCGCTCAAAAAAGTGCTTGCTCCGCTCAAGCGCCAAGAGCTAATAAAAACCTGGGACGACACCGACTTGGGACCAGGAGAAGAATGGGATGCCGCTATCAGGAGGGAATTAAATGCTGCCGATATTATTATTCTGTTGGTTAGCAATGATTTGATGTCCACAGATTATGTTTGGGACATCGAAATGAAAGAGGCCATTGAGCGTCACGAACGCGGGCAGGCCGTTGTGATACCGGTGATTATTCGTCCGAGCTTATGGGAGGATGCGCAGTTCTCAAAACTCAACGCTTTGCCGACAAAAGGCAAGGCTATTTCAACCTGGTCGAATCCGGATGAAGCCTGGAAGGAGGTGGCGACAAAAATCAAACAAATCACGCAGCGAAAAAAGATCTGAGCAGCTATGACCAAATTTGAATACGCTTGCTTTATTAGTTACCGTAACAGTCGGCTAACAGACGGGTTAATCAGCAGTTTTGCCCGGGAACTGGCTATTGCTCTGGAGCAATATCTGGATGCTCACTTGATTGATGACATCCAAAAAAACGACAACAATTATATGGTTTTTTTGGACGAACATGTGATCAAATCCGGCGACTTCTTACCGAATTTATTAGGTCAAGGACTGTGCAAAAGCATGTGTTGGATCATTGTTTACACGCCAAATTATCTCAGAGGAGCACTCTGGTGTGCCAGTGAATTAAACACTATGCTTCGGCTTCAAGAAGAGCGGATCAAGCGGCTTTCGGTAGGTAAGCAGTCAAAACCCTTCATCATTCCCATCATGTTAAGGGGGAGCCAAGAGGATGTGCCGACGGGTTTACGAAATTATATAGCTAACCAGGATTTCAGAAAATATCTTTTGTCGCACACGAACATCGGAAGGCATGAACTTTGGGCTCCAATCATTGATGAATTGGCTTCCATTATTGCGGAGCGTCAAAGATTAATCCGGAAACATGAAGAAAAACGGGTAAATTTGTGCGAAAACTGCAATGATTGCACTGTTGTAGACGTCACCGCAGAAGACGGGTATAAAGAAATAGAATCGTTCTTGCAGGGTATGCTGGACGCCCCAGCACCAAAACCGGAAATGCCCCTTTCTTAATCCAACGTGTTATGGGACAGATAATTACATTCTATTCATATAAAGGAGGAAGCGGTCGGAGCATGGCTTTGGCGAATACGGCTGCTTATTTGTCTTTGCGCGCATCCGATAAAAAAGTATTGATGATTGATTGGGACTTAGAGGCACCAGGGCTTGAGCATTATTTTAAGGAATGGATTGGCGAAGCCTCCGGGCGGTTAGGGATTTTTGATTTCATAGAATTATCTAAAAAAGAATTCCCTGCAACAGCGCATAAGAATAATCAAGAACCATCAGAGCCCACGGAAGAATTCTTTAAAAGAATTGAATCCTATCTTATTCCTGTAAGAATATCGAATGATGCAGATAATTTGTTTTTGATAAAAGCAGGAAATGTTACTGGGAACTATTCCGTCAGGATCAACAGGTTCAATTGGACTGCTTTTTTTAAACAAATTCCAGGCTTCTTTACACTGTTTTCAAAATACCTTGCTGAAAAATTTGACTATGTATTGGTTGACTCCCGGACTGGTCACACGGACATAGGTGGCATTTGCACCATGCTGTTGCCGGAAAAGTTGGTGCTTGTATTCACACCAAACGAACAGGGGTTGGAAGGCGTTCTACAACTTGCAAAAAAGGCCGCTCAATACCGAATGAAATCTGCGGATTTAAGGCCCCTGCGAATATATCCACTTCCTTCAAGAGTTGAATTACAAGAAGACAATCTCCGAAATGATTGGAAGGGAAAATACCAAAACCGTTTTGAAGACCTATTTAAACAGATTTACGGCTTGCCTTCAACTATTAGCCTTGAACAATATTTCAACCGGGTACTCATTCCCCATGCTTCGAGATATGCCTACGGCGAAAAAGTTGCGATATTGGAAGAAACAGCTGGCATTAGCTCGATCAGCGAAAACTATCAGGCATTTACAATGCAACTGGTTGAATCCAAGGAAATATGGACCAATGAACCGTTTTCAGGGCTAGCATCACCTTATCAGGTTTATTTTTTGTTTGCAGATAAAGATCGCAGCCAAGTCGAATCCTTTACTCGTCATATTAGTCCTCTAGCAAGGCAAAATGCAATCGCATTAAGCCATCCTGATACACAATTGTCATCAATTGAACAACTGGATGACCACACCCGACGTAAAATAGGCTCTGGCGGTATTGACTTTATCGTTCTGTTTTTGTCTCCGGCTTTGATGGAACAAAAAGAAAAATGGCTTTACGAAGTAAATGAAATGCTCAATCGAAGCAATGGCCTTGGAAAATACAAAATTATACCCATACTGTTGGATAAAGTTGAACTGCTTGATGAGTTTGATGGCATACCAGTGTTCCCAAGCCGAAGGATATCTGTAAGGGAGTCAAGCAACCTTGATGAAACCTGGACTGATGTATCAGTGGCTTTCCGACAGCGGCTGATTATTTACAAAGAAAAAACACAAAGTGATACAAATGACACATAAAGAAAACATTCACAAAGAGCTTGATTTAAAATTCAAGATGTCGTTAAGCGGATGGCCTCTAACTCCTTCCAGATTAAAGCCTGGCTTATTGGTATATTATCTGCATTGGTAGTGATTGAAAGCAAGTCACTTTTTGCCCAAGTCGGATCGGATAAGTGGTTTTCTGTCGAAATGAACCTGTTCCTGCTAATACCTATACTTTGCTTCTGGTATCTGGATGCTTTTTTTCTCAGTACCGAAAAACTTTACCGCGAACTGTACAAGTGGGTAGTCAAGCATCGGTCGCATACGGATGCATACTTGTATGATCTCAACACTTTCAAAAGAGAAGTAGACGGGGAAGAGGAAATCTTATTGAAGCCAGAAAATAATGTTTGGAATGTGATGTTTTCCAAAACATTGCTACCCTTTTACTTAATGCCAATAGCTTTTGTACTGGGTTTGTTGTTTTTTAATTTTTACAGACAATAAGTCATACTGATCATCAAGGAATATAAAACTGCCCCGCCTGTCATCTTCACAAGCGGGGCAGTTTTACAAATCCCCAAATCACCAACTACAACACTTTCAGCAGTTCTGCTTCCAGATTGTCGCGCGGGTTGACCGCCACGATTTTGCCGTCTTTTCCGATGAGGAATGTCTTGGGGATGGAGCGTACTCCATAAACACCCGCAGGGGCTGAATCCCAAAACTTGAGATCGCTGACATGGTTGCCCCAAACAAGACCGTCCTGTTTGATGGCATCTTCCCATTTTTGCTTGCCTTCCGGCCTATCAAGCGAGACGCTGAACACGTCAAAGCCTTTGCTTTTGTACTTGTTGTACACTTCCACCACATGGGGGTTGGCTTTGCGGCATGGCCCGCACCAGGAAGCCCAGAAATCGAGGAGCACCACCTTGCCTTTCAGTGAGGAAAGGGAGCGGACTTTTCCCGAAGGGTCTGGCAGGCTGATATCGGGTGCAGGCATACCGACAGTAATGGTTTCGCCCGCTTGTTGCTGGTTTTTTTGGTTCTCAAGCCCAGTGATCATAGCGGCAAAATCCTTGGAATATTTCGAGTCCGGCATAGCTGCGGCGAGGCTTTGGCTTTGAGCCTTAAAATCAGCTATGAATGGTCCGGCATTCTGACCAAGCAATTGGGTGGTTAGGAATGCCTTCATCAGCGGGGTGCAGCCGCGCTCGATAAACGCTTTGGCATCTTCAGGGGTTTTCAATTGATTTGCAATCAAATCCTTGACAATGCCAGCATAGCAGGTCATAGTTTCAGAACCTTTGATCTGCATCTCCATGCGGTCAATTGTGCTGAGGTCGCTGGTAATCTCAACCACGGATTCTTTACCGTCCAAGATAAAGTAAACCTGTTTTGCGCCGATTTTGAGGCGGTAAAGCCCTTCATCCCAGGGTTTTTCCGACTTGATTTCAAAGGCACCGTTCGCATCGCAAGTGGCTCGGCCAAGGCTCACGTTGGAACGGTCGAAATGGGCAAGATCCAAGGATACCTGGAGGTTGGAGGCGCCGGTGATTGTGCCTTTGATGGAATGGCTGTTGGCCTGGCTGTCGCAGGCGATCATTACTGCGAAAACAGGCAGCAGTAGAAGAAAGATAGATTTTAACTTGTTCATGTTCAATGTTCAATCAATAATGTGAATGTAGTCGCGCCCGATTTCGATGAAGCAATATTCTTTTTCAAAAGAGGAAATCAACACCGATACTTGGGCTTCTAGAATGTTAATGGTTTGCCGTGGCAAATACTCGGGTCGGTTGTGATGCGCTCTATATATTCCATGGCTCAAAATTTATGCAAAAATAGGCTAAGGAACCGTGTCAAAATAACTTCCCAATTTGATGCCATTCTTTTGCCGCCATCCATCCTATCTTTTTCGTTAAATAGCCCCACTATTCGCCTCAAAAGATAGTTGGCTAACGCCAAAGTAATTGGCCTGAAATTGGAAAGTTATTTTGACACCGTTCCTAAGCAGGCCAAAACCTAGGCCATAATTTCTCCTAGGATCGTCTCATGCGTCTGTTTCCAATCTGCCACACTGCCCCAATTTTCGCCGTCGAACACGAGGGAATTGCCCTTCACTTCGCCCAATTTTTCAAACGCCACTTTTTCCGACTGCAAAAAACGCTCAAACTCGCCAATTTGTTCTGTCCGCACCGTGACGATTACCCGACTTTGTGCTTCGCCAAAAAGCCAGGCGTCTTTCCGCATTCCTGCCTTGGACACTACTTCAAAACCAAGCCCGCATGGCATTGCACTCTCCAAAAGGTTGGCAAAAACGCCCCCGTCGCTCACATCGTGCGCGGATTCTACGAGTTTCCGACCAATGGCATTTTTTACCACTTGTTGGAGGGAGAACTCCTCTTCCAGATCGAAATACGGGCAAGGGCTGAACTCAATACCCAATACTCCACGCAGATATTCGCTGCTACCAAGGTCGTCGCGGCTCGTGCCGATGAGGTAAATGACGTCGCCTTCTCGCTTGAAATCGAGCGTCATCATCTGTTCATAATCGTCGAGCATGCCCAGCATCCCGATGGTTGGGGTGGGGTAGACCGGGACGGTTTGGCTGCCCTTGGTGTATTGGTTGTAAAAACTCACGTTGCCGCCCGTTACGGGAGTCTCGAACCTGCGGCAGGCATCGCCCATGCCGCGAATGGCTTCAGCAAATTGATAATAAACCTCCGGGTTGTATGGGTTGCCAAAGTTCAGGCAATTGGTAATAGCCACAGGCTCGCCCCCTGCACACACAATGTTCCGAGCAGCCTCCGCCACCGCTATCATTCCGCCTTTGTGGGGATCGGCATACACGTAAGCGGAATTACAATCCGTCGTGAGCACCAGGGCTTTCTTCGTTCCTTTTACATACACGACCGCCGCATCTGATACGCGGTTGGTGGTCATGGTGGCGGTTTGTACCATGGAGTCGTATTGCTGCGTAATCCAGTTTTTAGAGGCTAGATTGGGCGAATTCCAGAGCTTTTTTGCCGCTTCGCGGAGGCTTGGAAATTGAGAAATTGGGATATTTGAAAGATCGAATTTTTCAATTTCATCCAGATAACCCGGGCGTTTTTGCTCGCGCACATACACGGGTGCGCCGCCGCCCAATACAAGCGGATCAGCGGGTACATTGGCCACTAGTTTACCTTCGTAATGGTATTCCAGAATGTCGCCTTCGATGGTAACACCGATTTGGGCACAGTCCAAATCCCATTTTTCAAAAACGGTCAAAATCTCAGATTCTCGACCGGGTTTTACCACTATGAGCATCCGCTCCTGGCTCTCGGAAAGCAGGATTTCCCAGTCTTTCATGTTTGCCTGTCGGGTGGGGACTTTGCTCAGGTCAATGCGCATCCCGCAACCAGCTTTGGCGCTCATTTCGGAAGTGGAGCAGGTAATGCCCGCCGCGCCCATGTCTTGCATCCCGACAATGGCGCCCGTTGTAATAGCTTCCAGGGTTGCCTCCAACAATAATTTTTCTTGAAACGGGTCGCCCACTTGCACCGCCGGCAAATCTTCGTGCGAGTCTTCGCCCAAATCGGCGGAAGCAAACGTAGCGCCGTGGATGCCGTCTTTTCCTGTAGCCGAACCGACGATGAAAACCGGATTTCCGGGGCCGCCAGCCGTTGCGCTCACGGTTTCACCTGCTTTCACGATGCCTGCCGACATGGCATTGACCAAAATATCGTGATTGTAACATGGCATGAAATACACTTCACCCCCAACCGTAGGTACGCCGAAACAGTTGCCGTAATCGCCGATGCCTTTTACTACACCCCGGATGAGGTTTTTCATGCGCGGGGTGTCGGGCGTTCCAAAACGGAGTGAATTGAGTGCCGCAATCGGCCTTGCGCCCATTGTGAAAATATCGCGGTGAATGCCGCCTACACCTGTGGCTGCGCCTTGGTAGGGTTCGATGGCAGAAGGGTGGTTGTGGCTTTCGATTTTGAATACGCAGCCAAGTCCGTCGCCGATGTCTACGAGGCCTGCGTTTTCTTCCCCTGCGGCTACGAGCAGCCGTTTTCCGTCGCGGGGCAGGGTTTTGAGTTGAAGGATGGAATTCTTGTAGGAGCAGTGTTCGCTCCACATTACAGAAAAGATGCTGAGTTCGGTGAAGTTGGGCACGCGGCCCAAAAGTTGCTTGATCTTTTCAAATTCGTCGGCAGTGAGGCCGAGGCTTTTGGCGGTTTCGACGGTGACGTCCATGTAGTGAGCGGGAGGGAGAGAGGTGAGTGCCCGCCTTCGTTGAAACTTCAGCGGGTAAATGAGAGGTTTTTGAAGGCGCAAAGTTACGTTGTTGGGTCGGTAACTGTGGCAGTTCACCAATAGGAATAATGGATGGTAATTGGATGTGTGAACAGGGGTTTGATTAATTTCTAAAAAAACTCCAACCTTGCGGCCAATATGGTGTTGGGCATTTCATACATCATAGTTCAAAAATGATTATTGTACAAGACAAACTTGTAAGCGACGACGTGGTGGAGCAGCAGTTCATTTGTAACCTTTCCGCTTGCAAAGGCGCGTGCTGCTGGGAAGGTGACTACGGTGCACCTTTGGAAAAGGAAGAACTGGCTATACTGGAGTCCATACAAGAAAAAGTGCGGCCTTTTCTAAGTCCTGCGGGTATTGCAGCCATCGAAGCGCAGGGTCCACACACTTGGTACAAGGGTATGGGCGACCACGGCACCCCTCTTATTGACGGTGGCCCATGTGCTTATATGACCTATGATGCGCTTGGAATTGCACAATGCGGCATCGAAATGGCTTGGCGTGCCGGCGAAATTGACTTTCAAAAACCTATTTCCTGCCATCTTTACCCAATACGGGTTTCGAAGTATGAGTATTTTGATTCGGAAGCGCTGAACTATGATCGTTGGGAGATATGCTCGGCGGCCTGCACCTTGGGGCAGAAGGAACAAGTACCTGTTTATCAATTTGTAAAAGCGGCGCTTATCCGAAAATACGGTCAGGATTTTTATGATGAATTGGATGGGGCAGCGCAGTTTATGAAAAAGGTTGATGAAGTTGATAAGGGTTTATGAGGGTTGATAATTCGGCTCGAAAATGCAGGGATTTGTCGTTTTTGGAATCAAAAAATAAACCTTCATAAACCATTATCAACTTCATCAACCTTTTGACTCAACCCCTTGTTAATCCCCGTATTTTTGCCCAGCCTAACACAATCTCCTGCTTTGCCCTCCAACGTCCAACATCCACCCTCCTATGCTTCCGTTTCAGGTAATACCACGACGGATAAACTTGCTACGGCGGGTAAACTATCCAACGTCAAATTGATCGAATGCCCGCGTGATGCGATGCAGGGCTTGCATGATTTTATCCCAACGCAAACCAAAGCCGCCTACATCAATCAATTGCTTCGTGTGGGCTTTGATACGCTCGATTTTGGTTCTTTTGTCAGTCCCAAAGCCATCCCGCAAATGCGCGATACCGCAGAAGTGCTGTCGAAACTCGAAGTTAGTGGAACACAAACCAAGCTGCTGGCTATAGTCGCCAACGAGCGCGGAGCGGAGGAAGCCTGTCAATTTAATGAAATCCAATACCTGGGCTACCCGTTCAGTATCAGCGAGACATTCCAACAACGCAACACCAACGCCACCATCGCGGAGAGTGTGGAACGCACCAAATTTATTCAGGATCTGTGCGTCAGGCATGAAAAAGAACTCGTGCTGTACATTTCGATGGGCTTTGGCAATCCTTATGGCGACCCCTGGAATGTAGACATTGTGCACCACTGGGTGGATGCGCTGGTCCCGCTGGGTATCCGCACTTTTTCACTTTCTGACACTATCGGTTGCTCCAACCCACAGAACATATCTTATTTGTTCAGTAACCTCATTCCGGCTTACCCGGACATTGAGTTCGGGGCGCATTTGCACACCCTGCCGCAAAATTGGCGTGAAAAAATAGAGGCTGCATGGGTCAGTGGCTGCCGCCGCTTCGATGGCGCCATGCGCGGGTTTGGCGGGTGCCCGATGGCAAAAGACGACCTGACTGGCAACATGGCCATGGAAAACCTATTGCTATTCCTGGACGAGGCAGAAGTTGAATCGGGGCTTGACCGGACAGCTTTTTTTCATAGCCTCGCGTTGGCGGATGAGGTTTTTAAGTAGAATGTCCAATGTCCAATGTCCAATGTCCAATGTCCAACGTCCAATGTCCAATGTCCAATGTCCAAAGTCCAACAATCCAACATCCAAAAAAAGATCGTCCTGGTCAGCCCGGCGCATCCCTTGCGCGGGGGCATTGCGGCATCTTCTGAAAGACTGGCACAGGCGCTACAGGACGCAGGGCAAGAAGTGACAATTTATTCATTTTCATTGCAATACCCTGCTTTTCTCTTTCCTGGAAAAACGCAGATGACGGACGATCCTGCGCCTGCAAACTTGTTAATCAAAACCAGGCTTAATTCCGTCAATCCTTTCAACTGGCTAATCGTCGGTCGGGCAATTGCCGGGGAAAACCCAGCGCAAATCATCGTGCGTTTCTGGTTGCCATTCATGGGGCCATGTCTGGGCACGGTGCTTCGTGTGGCCAGGTTTTTCGGGCGAAATAAATTTCGAATTACGGCACTGGTAGACAACATTGTCCCCCATGAAAAACGCTTTGGAGACCGTCCATTTGCCAGCTGGTTTGTCAGCGCTTGCGACGATTTTGTGGTCATGTCTAAATCAGTTGGCGAAGAAATCCGCTCTTTTTTGCCTCCATCGAAAAATATCGCAGATGCGGTCCGATTTGCTCCGCACCCCGTTTACGATACCTACGGGGAGCCCATGGCAGAAAAAGAAGCCAGGCATCTGCTAAACCTTCAAGAAAACACGCCTACGGTGCTTTTTTTTGGCTTTATCCGAAAATACAAAGGACTGGATTTGCTGCTGGAATCACTCAAACACACGCCCAACATTCACGCAATCATAGCGGGCGAGTGCTACGAGGACTGGGATTTTTACCAAAAAATCATTCAAGAAAACGGACTCTCCGAACGGGTACATTTGTTCACGGACTTTATTCCGGCAGAGCAGGTTCGGGTGTTTTTTTCGGCGGCAGATTTGGTGGTACAGCCTTACAAGTCGGCCACTCAAAGCGGCATTTCTCAAATCGCTTACCATTTTGAAAAGCCGATGGTAGTGACGAATGTTGGAGGGCTTCCAGAAATTGTGACGCACGGCGTTTCGGGCTATGTTGTTGACCCAGAGCCGCTAGCGATTGCGGAGGCTGTAGGCGATTTTTTTGAAAACGATCGTAAAAGCGCAATGCAGAAAGGAGTTCGGGAGGAAAAAAAGCGGTTTTCTTGGGAAAATTTGGTAGAAAAACTATTAAGGTGAACTCTTTATAAAAAGTTGTTTTATGGGTATTAATAAAATTTGGAACGCAACGCTTGCATTCAGAAAATTTAGGGAAAAGACACACGAATTATCTAAGATTTATTGGATACAGCAGTTAGGAGCAGATTGCATTCAGGATGGGTTGAGCCAAAAAGCCTCTACTGATTTTACTGCAAAGGTGCTCCCAAGTTCCTTCGATTTTAAGATGTATCCTGCTCAAGTGCATGAAACACTTGGATGGTTGCATACTTATATGGACAGGAATCGGCTTTACTTATTGGTTGTCTATACAGCCTTTCTGGAAAGTTATCTGAAAGAAATTACACTACTTCATCTTGCTGAACAGGGCTATGTAGCAAACCCCAATACAATCGATGAATTGCTGAAACTCAATTTAGTGGGAAAGGCTATCGGAGCACCGATACTCGAACGGTCAACAGTGCCAGATATGGTAAAGTATGCAAGCAGTCTATTCGATATTGATTTCGGAAAAAATGCCGAAAATTGGGTAAAGATTTACCAACTTCGTTGTGAAGTGGCACACAATGGCGGTGTTGCTACGCCTGAATTTTTCAGAAAAATAAGTGGAATGAACTTGAGTCTAAATCCCAAAGAGTACGAAATGCTTGGCATTACGTGGAACGAACTGAGAAATTTTATGCGTGACGCAGATGACATTGCTGCAATGATTGATTCTAAGGTTGCCTGTTATTCGCTCCAAATGAAAGAACTAGTTCAAGTTTTGAGGGAACTAAATATCTTGAAGAATCTACCAAAACGCAACAAACTCTGGCAAGTTCTCCATGACGAATATGGCTTGAAGGCAAAACAAAAGGATAAAATAGAAATAGAACGTGCTTTTTACTGACTCGTGATCCCGGCAGGACTCGAACCTGCGACCCTCTGCTTAGAAGACGGATGCTCTATCCAACTGAGCTACGGGACCTTTTTTGGAAGCACAAAAGTATAAATCTGTACTGAAAGTTCCACTTACCTTTCGGCAAAACTAAATATGCATGACACCCACCGTCACGAACGTCCAGATAGAAGAAGGCTGGAAACAGGCTTTGGCCGAGGAATTTCATAAACCGTATTTCGCTGAAATCAAGGCTTTTTTACTTGCTGAAAAACAGGCTGGGAAAACTATTTACCCTCCTGGGTCGCTGATTTTCAACGCTTTCAACCAAACACCTTTTGAGGCCCTGAAAGTTGTGATACTTGGACAAGACCCATACCACAACCCAGGTGAAGCCATGGGTCTTTGTTTTTCCGTCCCGTATGGTGTGAAAATTCCGCCTTCTCTTGTCAACATCTACAAAGAAATAAAAAACAGTCTTGGTATCCCGCCACCAGCACACGGAGACCTTACACACTGGGCCAAACAAGGCGTCCTTCTGCTCAATGCCATGCTCACTGTAGAAGCACGCAAACCTGCAAGCCATCAAAAAATTGGTTGGCAAACCTTCACCGATGCAGTGATACGCACCATTTCAGCACAGAAAGAGGGCGTGGTGTTCTTGCTATGGGGCAATTTCGCCCGGACGAAAAAAGTGCTCATTGACGAAACCCGTCACTCCGTGCTGGAGTCAGCGCACCCTTCGCCGCTTGCAGGCGATGCTTTTCAGGGTTGCGGCCATTTTGTGCGCACCAACGAGATTTTGGAAAAACAAGGGAAGGCGCCGATTGATTGGTCGCTTTCTTCTACCTAAATTGTAACCAGGCAAACGGTGCCAACCAATTCATTTTTTTACAACCACATAGCCCACATAGTCCACATAGTTTTGGCAACCTACGATTTGTTTCTATGTGTACTAAGTGGTATGATAAACTATTGTAGCGCGATTTCACCGTACATTAGCCGCTCAAATTTTTTAGGCGAATGTCCACCACAACTACTGACTTAGAATCTGCAAAGAATGCTGACGCGCTCAAATTGGCCGTCTCCAACCTCAATCGCCTCCTCGAAAAAATCCACGAAGGCGGCGGCGCAAAGCGCATTGAAAAACTCCACAAAGAGGGTAAAATGACCGCCCGAGAACGCATAGATTACCTTCTAGATGTGGGCAAGCCCCGTCTCGAAGTGGGTGCTTTTGCAGGGTATGAAATGTATGCCGAACATGGCGGTTGTCCGGCGGCTGGTGTAGTGATTGTGATTGGTTATGTGCGCGGGCGGCAGTGCATTGTGGTCGCCAACGATGCGACCGTGAAGGCCGGTGCCTGGTTTCCTATTACTGGAAAAAAGAATCTCCGTGCCCAGGAAATCGCGATGGAGAACCGCTTGCCTATTATCTACCTCGTGGATTCAGCAGGAGTGTATCTGCCCTTGCAGGACGAGATTTTCCCTGATAAAGAACACTTTGGGCGGATTTTTCGCAATAACGCGCGGCTGTCTTCGGCGGGAATACCACAGATTGCTGCCATTATGGGATCTTGCGTGGCGGGCGGCGCTTATTTGCCGATCATGTCAGATGAAGCTTTGATCGTAGAGGGTACGGGAAGCGTTTTCCTCGCCGGGCCTTACCTCGTGAAAGCTGCCATTGGCGAAGACGCTGATAAAGAAGTACTCGGCGGCGCGGCAACCCACTCTGAAATCAGTGGCGTGACGGACTACAAAATGCCCGACGACCAAACCTGCCTTGACACCATTAAGGATCTGGTAGACAAACACGGACGATTTGAAAACGCCGGTTTTGACCGCACAGAACCTTTGCCAGCCGAGGGCAAATCAGAAGATGTTTTTGAAATCTACCCTGAAAATGGCGCAAAGCCCTACAACACCGTTGAACTTCTGCGCCGCATCGTGGACCAAGGCAAACTTACCCAGTACAAAGAACATTATGGGAAGACCATCATCACGGCCTACGCACGGATTGACGGCTGGGCGGTTGGCATTGTGGTGAACAATCGCCAAGTGGTGAAAAACGCCAAAGGGGAAATCCAGATTGGCGGGGTCATTTATTCCGATTCGGCAGATAAGGCTACGCGATTTATTATGAATTGCAACCAGAAAAAAATCCCGCTCGTTTTCCTGCACGATGTGACGGGCTTCATGGTCGGTACACGCTCCGAGCATGGCGGGATTATCAAAGATGGTGCAAAAATGGTAAATGCAGTAGCCAATTCTACCGTGCCGAAGTTTACAATCGTCATCGGAAACTCATACGGCGCGGGCAACTACGCCATGTGCGGCAAAGCATACGACCCGCGACTCATCGTTGCCTGGCCTACGGCTAAAATTGCTGTCATGGGCGGTGAGCAAGCCGCAAAAGTGCTGACGCAGATACAAGTACAATCTTTAAAGGACAAAGGACACGCGCCCGATCCTGCGGCTGAAAAGGAGCTTTTGGAAAAAACAAAGGCCAGTTATCTTGCCCAGACTACGGCCTACTACGCTGCTGCACGCCTCTGGGTGGATGCAATAATTGACCCGCGAGACACGCGCCTGTGGATCAGTATGGGCATAGCGGCTGCGAATAATGCACCAATAGAAAAATTCAATGTGGGGGTGATTCAAGTATGATTCCTATATTTGGCTCGAAATTCTCTCTTAGTTCACGAACCATTTTTTTAGTATGAAATTTTACGCACTTAAATCCTTCTCTTTCATGCTGTTGTCTGTGTTTATGCTGTCCAGCATGCCAGCATTCGCCACCACTTCTACGGTCAACACAGGCACTGCGCAATACAGCGCAGCGACTGCCACAGGAAGCGGCAATGTCTTCAAGAAAAAAACTGAAAAACGCGGCTTCTTTGCCAAAATCAAAAACTTCGGCAAGAAGGCTAAAACGTTTTTCAAAGCGCTGGCTGGTGGCGAGCACAATTTAGTTGTTGCTATCCTGCTTGCGTTTTTCATTGGCTGGACCGGTCTGCACCGAGTGTACTTGGGTGGCCGCCCTATTTTGATCCTGTTTTACATCATTACGTTTGGCGGTATTTTTGGCCTGATACCCTTGATTGATTTTATCCGCCTTATCATCGGGCACATGGCGCACTACGAAGGGAATGACAAGTTTTTAGCTGCTTTCCAATCTTCAAAGTAAGATAAAATTGCAATTGGACTGTTGCAAAGAGGCCCGCCTTTCGAAAGAAAGGCGGGCCTTGGTTTTTTGAGATGATTTGCTTAAATTTGTTAGTGAATCAACCCGTCCTACGACTTCAAGTCGTAAGACGGGTTTCAAGCCGCGGGCTTCAAGCCGTAGGACGGGTTTCAACACTGCAACGCTTTGCGGTTAACGCTCCAGCACAAACCTACCCACTTCCCTTTCTCCGTTCTCCGTCACAATTTCAAGGAAATAAAGCCCTGCCGCCAATTGGCTTGCCAATGGAATGGCTTGGGCCTCTCTGCTTGCATTCATCGAGAAAGATTGAGCACGTGATCCACGGCTGTCCAAAATCTGAATGTGCAAATCCTCGCCCTGCCAGCGCGACAAGTCGGCAAATAGTTCGCCGTTCGTCGGGTTGGGAAAGAGTAAGATTCCTGTTTGTACATCTTCAAAGAAAGACGTTTCCTCACTGCGATTGCTGCTTGGCGTCACACCAAGCGGGCAATTGAACGTGTTGAGGTGCGCCGGGTAATAAGTTTGCGTTTGCAAGCGCGAGGTGATGTTAATGTACGTTGGATTTGACTGTGCGGGAAGCGTGTACTTGAACACGTCTGACTGGCCATTGGCAATACTATCCGTCGTGGATTTGAATCGTATGGAGTAGAACGGCGAGTAGTTCGGATTGCGCACTGTGTATGGCCGTCCGTCTGGCGAAGTGTAAGTCGAAAAATTGGCTGGGCTGACCGCGGTGACACCACTTGGTAATTGTATGGCAGAGTAAATCAACTTGCTGGCGCAATTGTTGGTGACACGGATGGTATAGGTGCGACGTTTTTGGGCATCGGCGGTTATGCTGAGCAGTTCGTATTTCACGCAGCCATTTGTCTTCGTATCGCAAGGCAGTTCTTCGCGCACCGTCACGATGAAACAGCAATTGTCAATTGACCCACAGCTATCCTGAGCCGCGTAACACACCTGCGTATTCCCCACAGGGAAGAGACTTCCTGAACTTGGGCCACTGACCAAGGAGAGCGCATTGCCAGGGCAAACACAGTCGCTGGCCACAATTGGTTGACTGTAGGTCACGGGAATAGGGCCTGAACCGGGTGTTGTCGCGATGTTCACGGTATTCGGGCAAGTCAAACTCAAGGACGATGGCGGTGGCGAAAGGTATTGCAGGGTGTAAGTTACCAGCGTGTCGCAGTTATTGCCCACACCAGCGACTGTTAGTGTGACCACGGTTGGCTGCGTATAGGTTTGTCCGCCAAGGAGGATGCTCTCGCCTTCGCAGAATTCCAGGGTTTGAGTGCTTGTGGGCAGTGGCGCGAACTGTAAAGTGTAGGTTAAAATGGTGTCACAAGTACCTGCTGTGCCGGGTATGGTGAGCAGTACCGTACCTGGTTGCGTATAGCTTTGCCCACCGATGTCAACTGAAGTCCCTGGGCAGAATTGTATGGTTTCTTCAACTGTTAGGGCCGGCAGCCATTCCAAGGTGTAAGTCGCCAAGGTATCACAACCGCCCGTAGTGGAAGTTATTGTGTCCAATACTGTGCCCGGCAAGGTGTAAACCTGCCCGTTTATTTCAACGGAAGAGCCTGGGCAGAACTGTATGGTATCGTTTATCTCTGGCACAGGCAAAATCAAAATATTAATGTATGCGATCGTATCACAACCAATCCCACTGCTGTACAGGGTATCCGTGTAATCATTTCCCTCGGTGTACACTTGCCCGTTGAACACTACAGAATCGCCGTGGCAAATCTCAAAATTGTAAAATCTGAATGGCAGGGGGAGCTGGTCCAAGAAATAAAACACAATAGTATCGCAGGTGGTGGTAGAAGGTATAGTATCGAGCACCAGCCCAGAATCCTCATAAACTACACCATTGATCGTGACGGTTTCGAAGGGGCAGAAATAGATCACTTCGATCCGCTCTTCGTAAGGTAGCACGTCAATGAAAAACGTAGCAGAGGTATCGCAATCCCCATTAATACCTGGGATAATTTGTTGGAAAGTGCCAACTTGATCGAACGTAAATCCGCGAATGGTGACCGATTTTCCGGGACAAAATTCGCCGGTTTCCTGCACCAAAGGAATGGAAATCACCTGTACGTTTATGGTATCATTTTGCTGGAAGCCACAAGCATCGGTAACGGTCACCCGGTACTGACCACCAAAGGTTACAGTGGTAGATTGTGTACTTGCGCCATTCGACCATTGATACCTGAAAAATCCTGGACCCGCATTCAGGATGGCATTTTCGTTGGAACAAATGGTTTGGTCAGCCCCTAAATTGAGCGTTGGGCCGCTGGGCAACTGGACGGTTATGCTGTCCATGTTGTTGGTATAATCGCATTCTGCGTAGTCTGAAAGCGGAAAGTCGTCGATGGAAAAAGGAGTATTGGCTGTTCCAGGATCATTTATCACTGCAAAGATTTGAACGCCATTTTGTAGGGCAGCCAAGCCAAATAAATTTTCCAAATCCTGTAAGAGCAGTGAGGCACAATTATTTAAATTACCAGGAGCCAGGGAATCGTGTTCTATGGTTGCCAACCTATCGGCTGCATGTGTGAATGGATTGGCATTGTAAAAAGTGATGTTCAATCCATCTGTTATTGGGTCACCATTAAGATCGCAATAACTTAGGCTCATTTGAATCTGACCGCCCAAACAATCAAAACCGCCTAATTCTATGGCAAAATCGTTGTCCTCCGGGCACGGATCAGGCACCGTGCAATCCGGGCAAACGAGTTTCTCCTCCAAAGTATTCGGAGTCCAAGGCACTACCGAGTTAGTCACGATGGCAGTGGTAATGAGTTGTTGCAGGTTGATGGGTGTCCGTACAGGATTCTGGATTTCAGTCACTTGTAGCACAAGGCTGTCAACAAATCCACAGGAGTCGGCCATCGTGCCATCGGAAAGCATTTTCCAAAAAAGCACATCTGCAAAGCCAGTGGTAGCAACTCCTGTAAAATACAGCGAGTCCGCTACGGCAACCGATTGATCCGGTCCAAGTGAAATAGTGTTAGGAGATGAGCTTGGGCCATAAGTGAGGTTTTTGCCCCAAACAAAATCTCCGTCCTTGTTTACTTTAAAAACAAAGTATTTGCTGTTAAAAGATCGTTGCCCGGACAAAACATACCCATCGGACACAGAAATAACCCTCAAAATAGAGGTGTTCAAATCATATCTTTTTACCCAAAGGATGTTGCCATCCAAATCGGTTTTTTGAAGGTGGATCACATTTGGCTGTGTATTGACAGGGTCTGGATCGTTGATATCTTCATCCACGATGTACGCGGCTACCAGGGCATCGCCGTCTGCAACGAGATCGCGGGCAACAAAATCAGTTAGTGCTGATGTATTATCATGGCTCAATTGCGCCCAAATCGGCATGCCGTTCACCGGGTCGAAACGCGCGAGCATCAGCCGCCGGGCCGAGTTGTCGAAACTGTCACGGCTTTCAACCGAGCCAAGGCCGAAGAGTGATCCTTCCACAGACACCATCTTTGTGATCATATCGTAGGATATATGCTCATAACGACTGGCAAATGCTGGAATAATGTTGCCGGTTAACCTTTCCAAATCAAGTATTTCAATCTCTGGTTCTCCATCTAACAACACCGGATTTTGATAATAAATGAAACTCCCGCCAGGCGTTTTTTCCAAAATACCTGCTGCCAATGGATTGTTGCTCGTGACAGGATGTGCCCATAAAAACAAGTCAGCAACGGGATCATATCGAAAAACAAAACCCCGTGATGCTCCGGCAAACTGGGTCTGGGTACCGCAGCCAACGATCATACCTTCTGAGTCTTCAAAGATCTGGATGGGTGTGATGGGTTCAAAAGGATTGATCCGGAATTGGCGCATCCAAATCACATCACCGGCCAAGTTGAGCTTTTGAATAAACGTATTGGACACGTTGCGGCCAGCGAGGTACAGGTTGCCGTCGCCACTTCGCGCAAGCACAGTGCCGTACTCGGTCTGCGTTTCGGTCCCGGATGTTTTGAGAAAAGTGGGGGTAGGGCAATCGGGGTTTTGGCTATATGCCAATACGTTGTGCAATAGGAAAATAAGCACAACCACGGTTTGAGTGGATGGTAAATACATAGGATGATTAGTAAGTTGAAATGTTATTTGCGGACATACCGACAAACGTAAAGAAGCTTCCACGGACCGTGGCCTGAAAAACAAAATATGTCGTCAAACCGATTGTTTCAGTGGATTGCCTCTACCCTAAGACGGGTAGGCAAGGCGTCAGGCATTGCATTTAAGGGCAAAGGGCAATGGCTAACTGCCGACGTTTCCCCAAATTCTACCCCTCGCGCCCAAGCTTTTCCCCTTACATTACAGCCTGAAAAAATGAACACCCTCCGTTTTTGTCCTCCATCTCCTTTCGTTCAAAATTTACACTACCTATCCAAATTGCATGAGACAGATACTTACGCTATGTCTTTTTTGGTCATTAATGACTACTATTTTTTCCCAAAACACAATTCACCAAAACGACCTGCCACAATCCTACCCGCCTACGGTGTCGAAGGGTGAATTATTAGGAAGCATTTCTTCTTTACGCGATTTGAAACCGCAGACCAGGATCCCCGACCAAGTACCGCGCAAACTCGCTCAAAAGCGCAACTACTTCTTTGCCAATAAAATGAACAACCCGGACCCACTCCCGAGAGACGGTGACCCGCTTGCTAAAAACCGCGTGGACAACCGAGAAAGCGGGCCTGAGATAATCCCCGGCTTCAATTTTGAAGGCAACCGTGACCCAGCGGGCATCTCACCACCAGACCCCTCCGGCGATATTGGCAAAAACCACTACGTGCAGATGACAAACGCCAGTGGTGGGTCTTGGTTGCAAGTGTGGGACAAGTTGACGGCGCAATCCGTTTATGGCCCGATACTCAGCAGCACCATTTGGAACACCGTAGGAACCGGAAGCATAGGCGACCCAATTGTGCAATATGACCACGATGCCGAAAGGTGGCTTATCATGGAATTGCAGGGCTTTTTCACCAACGAACTCCTGATTGCTATTTCCAACACCAGCGATCCAACAGGAGGCTGGAAAGCGTATCGTTTTCAGACCCTTGGCTTTGGCGATTACCCTAAATTGTATGTGTGGCACAACGCCTATTTTGTCACAGTGAACGAAATCTCAAATGGTAACAAGTGCGCTGGCTACGCGCTGGAACGAGATGCCATGTTGGCTGGCGAACCGGCTTTTGACCTTTACCGTTTCGAGATGCCTAATTATCAAGCTATTGCCTATCAACCGGCTACCGGTGCTGACTGGGAAGGAGGCCCTCCACCGCCTGCTGGAAGTCCAGCATATATTTTCCGTGTGTACGACGATGGCTGGGACGGTGGCCAGGATCACCTACAGATTTGGGAAGTGAATGTAGACTGGAATAACGCTGCTCAAAGCAACATTACAGGTCCTGATAAATTATTCCCAACGCCATTTGAAACCAAGGTCTGCTTTGGCGGCGGGCTTTTTGACTGCATCGAACAGCCAGATGCAGGCGCGCCCCGCATTACTGCTTTGGAAAACATCATTATGTACCGTGCACCGTACCGCAATTTTGGCACCTACGAATCGGTGGTTTTCAACCACGTTACGGATGTTTCAGGTCAAGTGGGCGATGGTGGCGACGCAGCAGTGCGCTGGTACGAACTCCGCAAACAAGGCGGCGGTGATTGGCAAATTTATCAGGAAGGCACTTATGCCCCCGATCTGGTTACCAACCGTTTTATGGGCACTATTTGTACCGATGAGGCGGGCAATATAGCCCTGGGCTACTCTGGTGCAAGCAAATTCCTCTATCCAGGCCTTTACATCACAGGGAGACGGCACAGCGACCCGCTTGGAGATATGCCTGTGGAAGAACACACCCTTGTAGCTGGCGGGCAAAGCCATTTTGGCGACAATCGTTGGGGTGATTACAGCAACATGAGCGTGGATCCCGAAGACGGCCGAACTTTTTGGTTTACAGGAGAATACCAACCTGCTGGTGCGCATTGGGGCACTCGCATTGGTTCCTTTAAAATGCAGGTAGATACTTATGATATCAAACCGCTTAGTCTCCTTGCCCCTTTGCCATCTGCACTTTTGGGGAACGGAGAACCCGTTAAAGTCAAGATTTATAATGCTGGTCTTGTCCCAGTATCCGGGTTTACCACTTCGCTTTATTTTGAGGGAAATCATGTGACAACAGAGAACGTGACCAATACCATTCAGCCAGGTGAATCCGTGGAGCACACATTTGCTGCCACGGTAGACATGCCTGTCGTTGGTGTAGACTACAATTTCCGCATTATTACGAATTGGCCTCAGGATCAGTTTGTGCGCAACGACACACTGGATGTTGCAGTGCAAAAACTGACTTCCAACGACGTGGCGGCTGTAGGCAAATACAATTTTCCAGGATTGATATGCGGTTCGGAAACCGATTTTGGCATTATCATCCGCAATGCATCCGGATTGCTATTACAGAGCGCCAAAGTCCACTGGCGAATCAATAACCAGCCGGACAACATTTACGACTGGACAGGCAATTTGGCGCCCGGAGAACGCGACACGATAGACCTGCACGCGACCAACATACTCAACGGCCTAAACAGCCTCAGAATATTCACCGCGCTGCCAAACGGAGTACAAGACGAACGCACTGCCAATGACAGTCTGGCGCCCATCAAATTCTACGGTAACCTTGACGGCACCTACCTGGTTGCGGAAGCAGAAACTGCTTTTGGGGTGTTGGCTTGGGAATTGCGCAGCCAAACCGATTTGCTGTTGGCTTTTGGCGAAATGAGCGCAGGCCAGACATTCACCCAAATTTGCAGCGATGACAACACCTGTTATCGGGTCGTTTTGAAGGCATCTACCTTTAGTTGGCAAGGACATTTCCGCATGTACGATATTTATGGAAACATTCTGGTGGAGGCCTTCGCAGCCACTAAAGAAGAACCTCAGGTGTTCAATATCTGCACCCCGCAGCGAAAGCAGGTAGATGTGGGCGCGCTGGCCTTGGTCTCACCTGTGTCGGGGCCAAACTTGTCGGTTGCTGAACCTGTTAAAATACGTTTCCGCAATTTTGGGCTGGCTGATCAATCCAATATACAAGTAGCCTACCGTTTAAACGGAGGGGCATGGAATACAGAGGTTTATCCCGGAGTCGTGACTTCCAGCGCGACTTTAGAGCATACTTTCAGCACCACGGAAGACCTCAGCACCCTCGGCGGGATTTACAATTTTGAACTCAGCACCACAATCTCTGGAGATGAGCAACCTGACAATGACACCCTGCATATCACGGTCAGACACCGTGCCCTTCGGGAATTGGAAATAACCCATGTCCGCACGATACAGGCTTGTACGGATTCCAGTTTTGCCTTCATTGGTGCTACCATCCGAAACAATGGCTTGGGCGACGAACACCATTTTGATGTTCAAATCGAAGCCAACGGAGTGCCTCAGCCCACGATACAGCTTGCGGAGTTTATTGCTCCCGATGCTTCTGTTGAAATAAACCTTTTTGTCCAAGGGGTTCAGTTTGGGCAAAACACCGTATCGGTGGACCTTACGAATGTAAACGGCCAAGGGGAAGACGAGCAGCCCGGAAACGACACAGGCAGTGTCACCTTCGATCTACATCCTGATGGTTTTGGGGTACAATTGTTTTTTGCTACCAATGGATTCCCTGCCGAAAACCATTGGGAATTGCGCGACGATCAGGGCAATGTGGTGCAATCTGGTGGGCCTTACCCAGGGGCGTTTGAGTTTTATGGGGAAGAGCTGTGCCTCGAAAAAGACAAGTGCTATGTTTTCCACCTTTTCGATTCAGGTGGCAATGGTATGGATGGAGGAATTATAGATCTTTTTTCACCTTTTGGAGGTTCGCTTTGGTCTTATTTTGGCGGCGATTTCGGCAGCGAAGTAACGGCCCCTTTTTGCGCCACGGCCCCATGCGCGGATTTCTTTGTTGAAGCTACCGTTGTGAATCCTTCCAGTGCAGGTGCTTCGGACGGCCAGATCACGGCTTTGCCTGGTGGTGGGCTGTCTCCTTACCAGTTCAATTTGAACGGCGGGGCTTTCCAAAGCGGCTCGGTTTTTTCCAACTTGCCCGCAGGATTTTACACCCTTGGCGCGCTTGATGCAAATGGTTGTTTCGTAGAAATATTCGTTCAATTGGGAACAGTTGGCACCAACGAGCCGACTCAATTACGCAGCCTTAAGGTATCGCCCAACCCTACCAGCGGCATGGCCAACATAGAATTGCCTGCCATCGAAGGAGAGCTGTCGCTGATGTTAGAGGTGTTTGACCTAAGAGGCAAATTGGTACAAACAGCTCGCTTGGTACGTTGGGACAATACCCTGCGCGGGATGGTCATTTTGGACAATGCGCCAGCCGGGACTTACTTCTTGAGGGTCAAGAGTTTGGCGCGGCCATTGACGGCGAGGCTGGTGAAGAAGTAGCGGAGAATGTTGAGGGTATTGTTCAACATTCTCAACAACTTTAACACTTTTCAATCCGAAAATTTTTCTTATCCGTCAAACTTGGCACGGTTTTCGGAAAAGACATAATCAGAAAGGGCTAACATTTGATTGGTTAATTGTTTTCATGGTTATGTTGTGAGCCGCCCAGTCGAAAAGACTGGGCGGCTTTTTTTATGGCAGAATGGAACAGCATCGCCCAGAAATGTGCTTTAGGACTGCGATATTTTCAAAAATCGTCTAAATTTGTGGCCTCCTTATCACCCAACCCAATTCCCTATTATGCAATTCAGAATCCTTACCCTTGCAGGTCTGCTCTGTTTGTCCGCCCTGCTTTTTTTCTGTAAAAAAGATGCATCACCCATTGAAGAAAGCCCTTTTTTTGATTTTTTCAATGAATCTTCCATCATCATTGATACCGTAGAGTGGACTACTGATGCTTGGGAATACGGCTTTGCCTTCACACCGCTCAAAAGTGGGAAAATCACCCAGTTTGGCATCAAACTGCCTGCTACAGGATTTTTTACTGTGACCCTTTGGGACATCTCCGGGCCTTCACCAGTGTTGTTGCGGTCGTCCACAGTCAAATCTGCTGCCCTGCACCAAAACGGCGCTGCTGACATTCCCGATGTTTCCCTTGAAGGAGGGAAAAAATATGGTATCACTGTGTTGTCCAATGCCTTTTACCGGATCAGCAAACCCGGCAATGCCGAATTCGATTTTCCCAAAACCGTTGGCAACATCCGCATAGAATCGTTCAACGAGACCATCAACAACACCAGCCTCGCCACTTTCCCGACCACAACCAACGACACCCGTGTGACCCCTTGCGTGAACGTTATATTTATTGCTGATTAGCTATATTCTAGCATTTTCAAAAATATCCTTAGCGTATGTTCCTACGTTGTGGTCTCCTCTTATTGATCCTCCTTGCGTCCTCGAAAGTTCAAGCCCAGCAGCGGCAACTGGATTCCTTGGTGCGTCTGGAAAAAACCTATGTCCGGGAAGACACTTTCAGGGCCAAACTGCTCACTGACCTCGCGCGTCGCTATAATGCTATAAGCCCCTCTACTGGAATCAAGTACGCGCAGAAAGGCATTCAACTTGCAGAAAAACTGCCGGATAAAAAATTTCTCGCCGCTGCCCACAGTGTAATGGGTGCTAACAGACTGATACAGGCTGATTATCCTTCGGCACTCGAAAATTACCAGAAAGCGCTCCAGATCAACGAACGCTTGGGCAATTTGCAGGGCATTGGCAACAATTACAACAATATCGGACTGGTATATTTTTCCATATTTGACTACCCGCGTGCATTGGAATATTATCATAAAACGCTCAGTATCAACGAGCGCACGGGCAACAAAACCAGCATCGCCAACAGCCTCGGCAATATTGGCAACATCCACAACGAACTCCACGACTATCCTAAGGCCGTCGAGTATTATGAAAAGGCGCTGACCATCAGCGAAAGCACCGGAAACTTGCAAAATGTGGCAGGCAACCTCGTCAATATTGGCAATGTTTACACCCAGCTTGAGGATTACAAAAAAGCACTGGAGTACAAGCAACGCGCCCTGAAAATCAATGAACAATTGGGCAACCGGGCCATGATTGCCAACAACCTGGGAAACATCGGCAATGTGTATATCCAGCTGGCCGATTATCCAGCTTCCATCCAATACCATGAACGCGCTTTGGCGATTTTCGAAAAAATCAATGACAAAAAAGGCGCAGCCTCCAATTACACCAGTATTGGCCAAGTCCATTATCTACAGAAAAACTACGACAAGGCCTTGGCGTATGAAACAAAAGCCCTTGAGCTGGCCAATAGCACCGGATCGCTCGGCACTGCCACCGAGGCACTGCTCAACCTTTCCCAAATATACCAGGCTACAGAGAAATTTGACAGTGCTTATCTCGCCTATCAGGGATATGTCGTGCTCCGAGACAGCATCAACAATGTGGAGAAGCAAAAAGAAGTGACCAAAAAAAGCTTGCAGTTCGAATTCAGTAAAAAGGAAGATTCCCTTCGGCGACACCAAATCATTACAGACACAAAACTTGAGCAACAAATCCTGATTGCTTCCAAACAACAACAGGAACTGGAATACAAACAAATCGCCATCAACTTAGCCAACAAAGACAAAGAACTGCAACGCCTGGCCTACCTAAAATCTCAGTCCGACCTGCAATTTGAACAAAGCCTCACCCGGGAAAAAGAAGAACAACTGCATTTGGCTGAAAACGAGAAAACGCTGCAAACCACGCAGGTGAACCTTCAGAAATCCCAGATTGAACTTCAAGACAAAGCGATTTCAGCCCAAAAAACGCAGCGACTCTTTTACCTCGGAGGTATCCTCTTGTTGTCGCTGCTGTCCTTTTTCATTTTCCGCAACTTCCTCAACCAGCAAAAGTCAAACCGGATCATCCAGTCCGAAAAACAAAAATCCGACGAATTGCTGCTCAATATTCTCCCCGCCGAAGTGGCCACGGAGCTCAAGGAAAACGGGAGCGCCATGGCCCGGCAATTCGACGAAGTAACCGTCCTCTTTACTGATTTTGTCGATTTTACACGGATTTCAGAAAAACTCTCCCCGCAAGAACTGGTCAGCGAACTGCACTTGAATTTCAAGGCATTCGACGAGATCATCGAACGGCATGGCCTGGAGAAAATAAAAACCATCGGAGATGCCTACATGGCTGTATCAGGCCTGCCCGTGCCCAACCCTCAGCACGCGCTCATGGCCGCGCGGGCGGCGCAGGAAATCCAGGCCTTTGTTCGACAGCGAAAAAAGGGGATGGCCCACCCATTCGAAATCCGCATCGGGATGCACAGCGGTCCGGTGGTGGCCGGCATCGTAGGGGTGAAAAAATTCGCCTACGATATCTGGGGCGACACGGTGAACACTGCTGCGCGGATGGAAAGCACCAGCGAGCCGGGAAAAATCAATTTGAGTGGCGCCACGTATATCCTGTTGAAGGATACACTCGATTGCGATTACCGGGGTAAAATCACGGCAAAGAATAAAGGAGAGATAGATATGTATTTTTTGAAAGGATAACAGGTCTGTACCCCGGAACTCCGTTCCGGGGATACTTGCCACCCCCGGAACAGAGTTCCGGGGTACATAAAAAACGCCCCCCGCAGTTTCCTGCGGAGGGCGTTTCTATTTGAGCATTTGAAGCACGACTTCTAATCGTGCCACGAATAAGATTACTCCTTCGCAAACGTCCCTTCCAACCTTCCCGAATCAGACTTCAGCACGAGGCGGTAAATACCGCTCGGCAGGTTAGAAACGTCGAGTTGGAAGTTTGCGCCATTGGCCACGGTGTTCGTTTGCACGAGGCGACCGTCGGCAGCGTACACTTCCACGTTGGATTGGCCGAGGGCTGCACCGTTCTCAAGCAAAGCCGTCACGTTCAGCCAATTGGCTGTTGGGTTGGGCGAGAGCGTGAGCAGGGCCGAGCCGCCTGTCGGGTCAATCACTGGGGTCAGGCACTCTACTTTGCCGAGGTTGAAGTCATCGCCGCATTGATCGGGATGATCGTGGTCTACCACCACAAATTCATAATCCGTAACGCCATCGCCATTGAATGGGCCAAGAATGATGGGTTGTGGTGTGTTGTATGGGAAGTTGCCGTAGTTGTTGCCATTGCCCAAAATATCAAATCCGCCTGGTCCACCATTGTCATGTTCGAAAGTGAGCACTGCGAAGAATTGTTCACAGAGACAAGGCGTGCGCAGCACATGAAGGTCGTAGATATGGCAATCGTCGTTGCCCAGACAATCGGGCACAGCGAATTCTTTTTGGATACAGCAAAGATCCGTGCCAGGGGCATTTGGTACCATGCATATTTTAATTCCGTCAAAATTGCCGCCGTTCCATGGGAAATTCTGGATGAGCAAAGGCAATTGGTTGAGGTTGAAGGCGCCAAGCAATTGGCCGTTTGCCCAAACCTGGAACATATTGCTCGGCGGATTGAAGACCTGGAAATTAACGTGCAGTTGATAGCTGCTGTCGCCAGTACAATTGCCGGGATCTAATTGTAAATTAAATATCTCGCAATTGCCGCCACCGCCGCAGTCTGGACCTTGGAAATCAATGGTTCTGCAGCAATCCGGGTGATCGTTGATGCAGATTTTGATCACGTCTATGGCAGGTCCATTAGAGGGGAAATTAGGGATGACCATTGGAAGCCCGGCAAGCGGGAACAAACCGAGGTAAGTCCCGTTGCCCCACACTTCAAAGAAATCATTGCCGGGGTTTTGCACCTGGAAATCGAGGTGCAGCAAGTAGGTGCCAGTGGTTGGGTCGCAGGCACCCGGATCAAGTACCACGTCAAATATTTCGCAATTGCCGCCTCCTCCGCAGTCTGGACCATGGAAATCAATGGTTCTGCAGCAATCCGGGTGATCGTTGATGCAGATTTTGATCACGTCAATCGCAGCCCCGTTAGAAGGGAAATTGGGGATAACCATCGGCAGCCCGGCAAGCGGGAACAAACCAAGGTAAACCCCATTGCCCCACACTTCAAAGAAATCATTGCCGGGGTTTTGCACCTGGAAATCAAGGTGTAGCGTGTAGGTGCCTGTGGCTGGATCGCAGATGCCCGGATCAAGTACCACGTCAAATATTTCGCAGTCGCCGCCATTAAGACAATCTGGCACGGGGAACTCTATTTCGGCGCAGCAAGACCCTATGCCACCTGGCGCATTGGTGAAGCAAACTTTTAGGCCATCAAAAGCACCGCCATTCCATGGGAAGTTGGGGATACCCAAAGGCAATTGGTTCAGGTTGTACAAACCAAAGAACTGGCCATTGGCCCAAAGCGAGAAGGTGTTGCTTGGTGGGTTGTGCACCTGGAAATTGACTACAATCTCGTAAGTGGTATTGCTTGTACAGCCGCCCACTTCTACATGAAGGTCGTACACCTCACAATCGCCACCATTGAAGCAATCGGGCGTTGGGAACTCAATGGTGCGGCAACAAGAAAGCGCTCCTGAATTGGCAGTGATGCAAACTTTGATCACATCGTTCGGCCCTGTTCCATCCCAAGGGAAGTTGGGGATGTGCAGCGGCAACTGATTGAGGTCATAAGTGCCAAATAATTGACCGTTGGCCCAAAGGCTGAAGGTGTTGCTCGTTGGGTTTTGCACGTGAAAATCAACGGTCACGGCATAAGTGCTATCGGCCAGGTTGCAGTTGCCCGTCAGTACGGCCAAGTCAAAGATTTCACAAGGCGAATCGCAGCCAGGCCCTTGGAATTCAATGGTTTTGCAACAATCGGGATGGTCGTTGATGCAGATTTTGATGATGTCTGCCGCGTTACCATTGGACGGGAAGTTGGGGATCACCATCGGTAGTCCGGCAAGTGGGAACAAGCCGAGGTAAATCCCGTTGCCCCAAACTTCAAACAGGGCGTTGCCGGGGTTATTTACCGAGAAATTGAGGTGCAACTTGTAGGTGTCATCATTGGCGTTGCAATCGCCCGGATCCAGCGAAACATCAAAGATTTCGCATGCGGAGTCGCAGTCAGGCCCTTGGAATTCTATGAAGCTACAGCAATCAAGATTGTCGTTGATGCAGATTTTGATAACGTCCGCCGCGTTTCCATTGGACGGGAAGTTAGGGATTGTCAAGGGCAGCCCGGCAAGCGGGAATGTGCCGAGGTAAACACCATTGCCCCAAACCTCGAAGAAGTCGTTGCCGGGGTTGTTCACCTCAAAATCGAGGTGCAACTTATAGGTGTTCGAGTTCGGGTTGCAATCGCCCAAGTCAACGGCCACGTTGAAAATATTGCAAGGGAGCAAACAATTCGGAACTTGGAACTGCTTGATGCGGCAGCAACCATTTGGAGTAGGTGCGTTGCTGCCGAGAATACAAACGGTGATGAAGTCGCCTGCTTGGCCATTCCACGGCACTTCGAGCATGAGCGGCACATCGGTAAGGTCGAACGTGTCAAGCAGTTGGTTGTGGATGAACACCGTAAAAGTGCCGTTACCGGGGTTTGTGCCGTTGAAATTCAGCGTGATTTTGTAAGTGCTGTCCGAAGTGCAGGGGCCTGTGTGCAAGAAAATATCGGTGATTTCGCATAGTCCGAAAGGCAGGCAGTCGGGTGCAATGAATTGATATTCTTTGCAACAGGCAGGCGAATTGCCTGTACACACCTTTACGTGATTAAAGATCAATCCGTTCCAGGGGAAATCAGGGATGTGTAAGGGCAATTGGTTCATGCCAAAACGTCCCCAAAATTCGCCGTTTGCCCAAAGATCGAAGGAGTCAACGGCAGTTGGGTCGTTCACACCGAAATTGAGTATTGCCAGAAAAGTACTGTCGGAAGTACAGGTGTCGGGTTTTACCACCAGATCTTTGATGCCACAGGGGTTAAGATTTAAGCAATCCGGAACGGGGTATTCTTTCGTTTCGCAACATAAGATGTTGGAATTGACAAGACATACCTTTATTTCGTCATTCAGGCCACCGTCCCACTCGATTTCGCGCAATAAAGGCAATTGGTTGATTCCAAAAAAACCCTGGAACTGGCCATTGGACCACAAACCGAAAGAATCAGAAGGAGCCGGGCCTACCATGTCAAAATCAATGACGGCTTTGTAGGTGCTGTCGTTGGTGCAGCCATTCGTTTCTACTGTCAAGTCGAAAATTCCACATGGGGGATTCACACAATCGGGAGCATCAAATTCCAGGGTTTCGCAGCAGTCCGGCTGGTTGTTGATGCAGACCTTGATAACATCAACAGGATTGCCACTGGCTGGAAAAGCTGGGATTTGCAAGGGCAAAGCTATGAGCGGGAAAGTGCCAATAAGTACGCCATTGGCCCAAACATCAAACAAATCGCCTCCAGACAATTGCACATCAAAATCAAGCCAGAGGCTGTAGGTCAGACCGCTGGGGTCGCAGGGGCCAGGAAGCACTTCAAAATTCGAAATGTTGCAAATCGTAGTTTGTCCACAATTAGGAACCACTAATTCGACGACATCACTACAGTCTGGAAATACCGCATCGGTTACATTGAATTCGAGCAGTGTCGGATTAAGCAGATCCGAAGTAAAAGGCCCCAAAATAAGCGGTATTTGGGAATAGGGGAAAGTACCGTAATTCGTGCTGTTGCCAGTCACGGTGTACTGATTTGTAGTGCCATCGTGTTGAAAATCAAGGGACACGAAATACTGGCAGGTGATCGGATTAACTTGCACCATTGTGGCCGTAAGGTCAAAAATGCTGCAGTTGTTCTGTGCGTTGAGCGAACTCAGCCACAACAGAAGCATCGGTAGTAAGGATGCTACACGCATGGGATAAGGATGGTTTGGTGAATAAAAAAGAAGAAAACCGTTTGTCGCCATTTAGAATAAAAGGGCGCTGCAAGGGATTAAAAAGGACAGTAGCATTGGCAGCGGCAGTTAACAGGACCACTGACAACTATACAAGGTGGGCAGTTTTTGTGGGGGCAAGATACACTGCATTGAAGTTTCGCTTCCTTGCGCTTCACGGAAAAGGCAGGAAAAAGTGTCGGGTTTTTGTCAATTGGGGCAAAAACATGTCATTCCTGTTAGCCCTCACTCGTAAACGAAAACTTGATCTTCGGGAAATTTTCTTGAGCGGTTTGCAAAATCCAGGGCGTTTCGGCCAGAAAAACCAACTGCCCTTCACTGTCTTTGGCAATGTCGCGCTTGCGGCGGTCGAGGAATTCGGCCATCGCCTTTGGATCGTCCGCACTTACCCAACATGCTTTGTGCAGGCTCACGCCTTCGTAGCGGCATTTCGCGTTGTACTCGCTTTCGAGCCGGTGCTGGATCACCTCAAATTGCAACTGCCCCACCGTCCCAATAATCCGCCGCCCATCACTTTGGCGGGTGAACATTTGGGCAACCCCTTCGTCCATCAGTTGGTCCAAACCTTTGACAAACTGCTTTTGCTTCATTGGGTCGGCATTTTCAACATAACGGAATTGTTCAGGAGAGAATGATGGGATGCCCTTGAAATGCAGCAATTCGCCCTCCGTCAGTGTATCACCGATTTTGAAATTGCCAGAATCGTACAAACCCACCACGTCTCCGGGGTATGCTTCCTCCAAAAGCGTTTTTTTAGAGGCCATAAACATGGTAGGGTTGGGAAATTTGAATTCCCGCTCCAGCCGGATATGGCGGTAGTTTTTGTTCCGCTCGAATTTGCCAGAACAAATGCGCAGAAACGCAATGCGGTCGCGGTGCTTGGGATCCATGTTCGCAAAAATTTTGAACACGAAACCACTCATTTTTTCCTCTTCAGGCTTTACCTCGCGCTCTTCGGCATGGCGGGGTAGGGGAGTGGGGGCGATTTCCACAAAGCAATCCAAAAGTTCCTTTACCCCAAAATTATTCACCGCCGAACCAAAAAATATCGGGCAAATCTTTCCGGCCAGATAATCTTCTTTGTTGAATACAGGATACACCGTTTCCAATACTTCCACATCGTGCCGCAGTTCTTTTGCCGCGCTTTCACCAATACGGGTTTCCAAATCAGGGGAAGCAAGGTCCTCAAACACAATGATTTCCTCCTCCTCCTGCTTGCCGTGCGGGTTGAACAGCACGAGCTTTTTCTCGTACATATTGTACACGCCTTTGAAACGTTGCCCCATACCGATTGGCCAGGAAAGCGGGCATACGCGCAGGTCCAATTTTTGCTCGATTTCATCCAGAAGGTCAAAGCCGTCCCGGCCTTCGCGGTCGAGTTTGTTCACAAAAAAGATGATGGGTGTAGCCCGCATCCTGCAGACTTTGGTGAGTTTTTCGGTTTGTTTTTCTACCCCATTTGCCACGTCAATTACTACAATGGCGGAGTCCACCGCTGTCAAAGTCCGGTAGGTATCTTCCTGAAAATCTTCGTGACCGGGCGTGTCCAAAATATTGATTTGCAGGCCTCTGTATTCAAATCCCATCACCGAAGTGCTCACCGAGATGCCGCGTTGCCGTTCGATTTCCATAAAATCGGACACAGTGCTTTTTTTGATCTTGTTGCTTTTAACGGCGCCTGCCGTCTGTATCGCACCGCCGAAGAGGAGGAGTTTTTCGGTCAAGGTCGTTTTGCCCGCATCAGGGTGGGCTACGATGGCGAAAGTGCGGCGGCGGCGGAGTTCGGTGAGGTAGTTGGACACGATAGAATTGGTTGTATGTGCTTTAAACCTCGGAGGTCTTCAAAGACCTCCGAGGTTTAAAATGGCCGCAAAAGTAGCAAGAAGATTGGTGTAATTTAATGCCTGACGTGCTCTAATGATGCACCACAAATTTCAACCAAACAGATTGCCGGTCCGAGCGCAGTTCGAGAAAATAGATGCCGGGCGATGCCGGAGATGTTGCTAAAAAATGTTGTTTTTCAAAAAGCAAAGCTTCCTCGGAGGAGACTTCCCGACCGTAGGCATCCCGTACCACCCAGCCGATTTTGGGGTGTTCAAAGCCAAAGACTTGTATTTCCAGAGGACTGCCCGGGATTGCGGGGTTGGGCGAGATGCTTGCAGTAACCGATGCTGTTTGTGGCTCAATGCTGCTGATGGTGAAGCAGGAATCCTGGGTTTCGTAGGCGCCGATGTCAACTGTATCGAAGCGAATACGGGGGTTGCCATCAAGGTCGGAGAGGATATCCAGGGTATCTATGATTAGATTGTCTCCAGCGTTGACCGCCGGGGAGCATTTTTTCAGGTGGAAATCGTTATTCGCTGGATCAACGAATTGGGGAGTAGCATTAAAGACGGTATATGGCCCAAAAGCATCGTCATTGGGAGTCATATTGTCATCCAAACTTAAAAAAGAATGGTCAATGTGGTAGCCATCCAAAGATGAGCCAGTAATATTGTTATCCGAGAACATTTTATCAAAAGTGGCATCATCCTCAAAAATGGAGTTGGTGATGTAACATTCTATTGACCCATCTACGCCGAGTGGTACTCTTGTTTTGTCTATAACATATTTCCCATTTTGGTAAAAAGTGCAGTTCGTAATGCGATGGGTGGCCTTTGCTTCTTCGGGTGAAAAAAATGCCAAAGCTGATTCATTGTTGGCAAAAAGGCAATTGGTGAACTTACTTTCAGTTAATAAACCTCCTAGAATCACGGCATACCTTGAGCCGTTCGGGTTGGGTGGAATTCCAATATTATTATTGAATACACAATGATCCAAATCAAGATTTATTTCCTTCCCACTAATTGATAAGGCTGTGCCATAAGACGCTGAACGGTTGTTCAAAAAATTGCAATTCAGAATCTGAGCAATAATCTCACTTTCTGCTGCACCACTCAATAATATTGCACCTGCTTGTCCATTCGATTTGTTGCCTTCAAAGTCACAGTCATAGATTTCTATTAAAAAGGGTGTGTTTGAGATTGAAAAATATTCGGTATATATTGCAGTGGCTATTCCAGCATAATTATCTCTAAAAACACAAGACTTAACAATTAAATGACTGTCATCAAAATGGTCATAATAAATTCCGCCACCCCATGCAAATCGAGCAGTATCCTTTTCAAAAATACAATCCTTAATAATGCTGGTACTCCCGGTTAATGTAAAAAAAAGCGCACCACCACTGTTTAAAAAAGCGGAATTTTTTGAGAATGTGCAATGTTCGAGAGCAAATGGAAATTCATGTAAAGCTGGGCCACTCTTATAAACTCCTCCCCCAGATTGTTGCGCTCGATTTGAAATAAATTGGCAGTTTCTAATAATGGGATTAACATAGTTGCCTATTTCCCAAGGGCAATGGATGGCTCCCCCAAGAACAGCATAATTTTCTTCAAATCGACAATTTTGAATGATGGGGCATGTATTGTACCTATCTGAAGATGGCTCTAAAAGCAGCCCCCCTCCCCATTGAGTAGAAGAAGGGAGGTCATTACCATTTGCTACGCCTCTTGTTACAGTAAACCCGTCAACAACGGTAGTGCTGTCAAGGGCAGTTCCATAGAGTACATGGTAAGAATTATCAGAACCTTGTGCTTCTCCGATATTCCCGGAAAGGATGGTTTCATTTATTTCATAATCTCGCTCAGTCACCTCAGTTTCTGTTCCAACGAAACCGCCATACATTTCCACGCCTTGCTTTAGCACAAAGTATATAGAACGGTCTAATGTACTGGTAGGAAAATAGGTGCCTTTGGCAACCCAAATTTTATCGCCTGTAGTAGAGGCCGATAATGCTTGTTGTAAATCGGGAAATGCATCAGCCCAAGTGTTACCATTCTGCAAGCCACCCTGCACGTTTGGGTTTACATAAATAGTGCTCTGAGAAAACAAGCAGAGGCTTTGTAGTAATAAGACGAGCGTAAAGGTATTTTTCATAAGTGGGAAGCGTTTGGAATGTAAAAATCCCCGCAGAAGCGCATTTGCGCTTCTGCGGGGAGAATGAGAATCTTTATTAATTTTTGACAATTTTTCCAAAAAGGGTCTGTCCTCCAGCCTCGAAGGAATACCAATAAAATGCAGCGGGTTGTTTGGCGAGATCGCCTATCTTCAACGAGTTAGGGCCTTGAGGGAGCACCTCACTCCGTTCCGCTATCAGGCGGCCGAAGCTGTCGAATACTGACAAGTGAACCTGTTCATCTTTGGGCAAAAAGAAATCGAGCGAGATTTCAGAAGTAAAGGGGATGGGATAGGCTGAAAGATGGTAGGTGTCTTCTGTAAGAACCTTTTCAGCATTTCCGATATTGTCCGTTGTGCCTAATCCAGAATAGCCATTAACTACTTCTAAATACAAACCCATATTTTCTACTTCATTCCCATCAGCGGAATAAAATTTTTCAGGCAACACCGAATTTTTCAAACGAAAACGGGCTCCGATATTAGCTATAGGCTTGAGTGCCCTTATTACAAGTTTAAAGAGCGTTTTATTGTTCAAATTTTGGCCAGCCCCATTTTCAGAGAAATTGAGGGCTCGAAATTTGCCCTCATCGCCTTCGGTAAGCCCAAAATTGTCGAGCGAAAACGCCTCCGATGTGCTCCCATTTTGAATTTGTAAGATTTGTAACGAATCTTCGGCAAAATCTATACCCAACTGCCAAGCAGCTATGGGAATTACTCCCAACGTTTTGACATGAAGTGTAAATATCTGGTTAGTGCTTAGAGGTGCATGTGACACAGTTGTAAAACTTTCATCTGGGTCTTCGGAAGAAAAAGGTAAAGCTGCATCGCAGTTTACATCACCAACTTTTATGCCCGTAAAAGACCAGGGAATAGAACTGTTTCTTGCTACTGGGCCAAAAGGGTTAATGGTTACATGATCCATCCAGGACCCCGCATTCGGTATAATTCCGCCACTGCTGCCGTATGATCTTTTATTGGTGGCAGGTGGGATGGCTGGTGGTTCATCAGGGTTAGTCCATTTGGCATCAAACGGGTTACGGGCAACAGGGGGCAACAAGGGGTCATAAAATTGATTGAAAAATGCGTTGTCCTCAAAACAATAATCCGGAACATAGCGCCAGTTGCTGTTGTTTAGCAAATGATTATTGATTCCAAGGAGAAAAATAATCGTTCATATCGGAAAAGCCATTGTTCTGTCTCACCAAGGTAATCCAAATAGGGATATACCAAGTAAATGAGCCCGCTACCTGCGGATTGGAGCATCCGCTCATGAGAGTTTGCCATTCAGGATAAGTCATATCCGGGAAACCGCATTCTTCGGACTGTGCTGAAATCTTACCTATTGTTAGGTGAAGACATAATGCACCGAGCACCGAGCACCGAGCAAAATAGAAAGTTTAAGCATAATGGTATAGGTTTAAGTAAAAGAACACGAAATTGTGTTTCTTTGGCTAAGGTAACGATTTTTCCTGAGGCGGCAAGAAGAAATTAGACATTTGCCTAAATCAGGCAATGGATCACTGCTCTAATCCAGTCAATCCTAACTTGCCTTGATTTTTTAGCCGAACTTTGCGGCGTTAATTTTTCAGAACGGCTCCTTTTGGCAAGGATTTGGTAACGCACAACGCAGATTACGCGGATCATGCGGATTAGCGCGGATTTTTTATCGAGCACTTTTCAAAATCCGCGTTAATCCGCCCGATCCGCGTAATCCGCGTTGCACCCAATCCGCCAGATCCGCGTTTCAAAAACTGATTCACCATGACAAAATTTCGCCTCCCACTTTTCACTTGGGGCATAATCTGGGCACTCTCCGCTTCGGCGCAACAAGACCCGATGTTTACCAATTACCACTTCAATAGCCTGGTTTTCAATCCCGCCTACGCGGGGAGCAACGAACACCTCACGCTCAACCTTTCCCACCGACAACAATGGCTGGGTTTCGACGGCGCTCCTGTTACCCAAACATTGACCGCACACACCCCACTCCGGAATGAACGTGTCGGGGTTGGTTTCGCGCTCACAAACGATAAAATCGGTCCTGGCGGCACTACAGATTTAGCCGCATCTTATGCTTATCGGATGCAAGTAGGGGCGAGCAAAAAATTGAAACTTTCGCTGGGCCTTCAAGCGAGCGTAGCCAATTGGCGCGGCAAATTCAGCGAAATCACCGTCGAGCATACCGACGACCCTTCGTTTTCCCAAAACCTGTCCCGCTGGCTGCCCAATTTTGGAGCGGGCGCTTACTTGTACGGTGAAAAATTCTACCTCGGGTTAGGCTGTCCGCGCATTTTTGAGCACGACCTGCGCAAAACCAAAGAAGATACAGAAGGGATTTTTGCCAAAAATTTTCGCAATCTCTACGTTTCGACAGGGGCGGTATTTCCCCTTCAAGGCGATCAACTCATATTCCGCCCCAGTTTGTTGCTGCAAAGTGCTGGTTTCCTCAGCGATATGAAAAAAGAAGTCGCTGGACAAAATATTGGAGCACCCATGTCGGCAAACTTAGGGGCTGCAGTATTGTTTCGACAGTTATTCTGGGTTGGCACATCGTATCGCACGGCATTGTCGGGCAAATCTTCGCACGACTCGGCCAATCTTTGGCTCGCGTGTTCGTTGAGAAACGGGATGCGATTTGGCGCATCTTACGACATTTCACTCAGCAAGGTTCGCACTGCCAGCAGCAATTCTTTCGAGATTATGCTGGGTTACGAATTTGATGTCAAGGTGAAACAAGTGGCATCGTCGAGGTATTTTTGATTTTACAAAGGCAGCGCCATCGTACAAGTTTTATTTTTGACAGGATTTACAGGAGCAACAGGATTTAAGAGGGGTAAAAATCCTGTAAATCCTGTCAAAAATATGATACCTCCAATTACATCTGCTTCGACGCTATGAAAAATATACTGCTACTTGTACTTATTATCCTTCCTGCGTTACTTATCGCACAATCCGCCCGCTTGAAACGCGCCAACGAGGCTATGCAAGACCTTGACTATATGACCGCCATCGTGGAATATCAGCAGGTGCTCCAGCGAGAAGACCTTCCCGAAGCCAAAATTGGCCTTGCCGAGTGTTACCGCAAGATAAACGACACCGAAAACGCCGAGTATTGGTACGGCCAAATCGTGCGACTTCCCAATACCAAACCTGTCCACAAACTATATTACGGCATGATGCTCCAAGCCAACGGCAAGTGCGACGTAGCACGGCTCTGGCTCAAACAGTACGAAAAAGAAGCCCCAGGCGATGCTCGGGGCCAGTTCCTCGCCAAAGCCTGCGACATGGAAGAAGAACTGCTTACCAAAAACAAAGGCATTTACCAGATCACTCACCTCCCCTGCAATTCCTCCTTCGACGATTTCGGTCCCAGCATCGTACATGGCCAACTCGTATTCGCCAGCGACCGCGACCTCGGCACCGCCATCAAACGCACCTCCTTATGGACCGGAAATCCCTTTTCTGACCTTTACGCCACTGTGCTTAGAACAGACGTTCCTGGCGCTATTGCCTCCGCTCGTTTGGAAAAATTTTCGAATAGTGTCAATACCCGGTTCAATGAGGCCGCTGCGTGTCTCGCTCCCGATGGGAAAACGATTTATTTCACCCGCAACAACTTTGACAATGGCAATACTGAGCGCAGTGAGGAGGGCTTGATTAAGCTCAATATTTTTTCTGCGCTTCGCAACGCCGAAGGCGGTTGGTCGAATGTGACACGGCTGCCTTTCAATTCTGCGGAATACAATTCATCCCACCCCAGTGTTAGCCCAGATGGAAAACGGCTCTATTTTTCCAGCAACCGCCCTAGCGGTTTTGGAGGTATGGATCTGTATTTCAGCGAATTAAACAACGGCGTTTGGGGTACTGCCATCAACCTTGGCCCAACAGTCAATACGGAAGGCAACGAGATTTTTCCCTTCATTGACCCCAACGGACGGCTCTATTTTGCCTCCAACGGACACATCGGCCTAGGAGGCCTCGACCTTTTTTACAGCACTCCGAAAGCTGAAAAGGACTGGAATTTGCCCATCAATCTTGGCGCACCGCTCAACTCCACACGCGACGATTTTGGTGTTTGTTTTGGCGGCGACCTCTCCTGGGGCTTTTTCACCTCCGACCGTGATGGGGGGGCTGGGCGCGACGATATTTATGCGTTCTCTAAAAATGCCGCGCCCGTCGAGATCTACGTTTTTGACAGCCAAACGCTCAAGGCTATCAGCGGTGCGGCAGTGCTCAATTCGCTTACGAGCCTGACGCTGACCACTAGTTCTGAGGGCATTGTGGCCTTCGACATGCGCCATGCCGAATGTGCCGATTTTTCGACTGCTAAAAAAGGGTACGAAGCAGCCATTAAAACCGGCTGCACAGGAAATGAGGGCGCGGCGCTGGGCCAAATCACCCGAATCGAAATCGGTTTGAATAAGGTCGGGAACTTTAGTGTCCAGGGCATGGTGTTCGATATGCGCGACGGTTTCCCGGCCAATGGCGCGAAATTGATCCTGACCAACGATTGTGGCAAAACTGCCCCTGAGCCTATGGTTACTGGGCCTGATGGAAGGTTCAAATTTAAACTTGACAAGAATTGCTGCTTTACGCTACGGGCGATGCAAGATGGTTTTATCGCAGGAGTAGCCGAAGGCATTTGTACAAAAAATCTCAGCCAGAACCCGGTTTTCAAAGTAAACCTGAATCTTGAACCCTACCGCGACGCAGAAGGCTTTATCGTTGAAATTCCTGAAAAGGCTCTTGCACAAACCGGGCCGCGCTACAATGACCTTTCCGGACTTTATGAAAACCCGGATGGCTCGCCCGCTACCTTCGATTTGAGCGATGGCCTTTCGGTGCGTGAGGGTGTCTTATACGACAACGGAGTCCCTAGTCAGCCCGGCGAAAGCACTTGGGAGCATGGTTCAGCAGGCTTTTTGGTCAATCTTTACTATGATTTCAACGCTGACCAACCCAGTACTGCCTCCTTGTCTGAATTGAAAAAACTATTAAAAACATTGCGGCAAAACCCTGATTTTCAGGTAGAAATCGCCTCCCACACCGATGCACGTGGCTCCGACGATTACAATCTCAACCTGTCCCAGCGCCGCGCAAACGCTGTGGTAGATTGGCTGGCGAAACAAGGCATCGCCCGCGAACGCCTCACACCGCACGGCTATGGTGAAACAAAACTGGTAAACAAATGTGGGAATGGGGTACAATGCGAAGAAACGCAGCACCAACTTAATCGCCGCACCGAATTCCGCATCATTGGCACCAGCGGTATCAGCAATTCAAAGCCACAAGGGAAGCCTAAGACGGCACCTTGTGAGGGCTGTCCGTTTTAAATTTCCAACGTCCAATGTCCAACAAGGAATATCCAATGTCCAAGGAAGCCCTGGGCTAAAAATCCCGCTTACATTTGACGCATAATATCCACAAATTCCAAGAGATGTGCCTACTTGGACATTGGACATTCCTTGTTGGACATTGGACATCTATGAGTCCCAATATCTAGGCAGTCCTTGCTCCGCCGCCAGAACTGCCGTGGGCCTGAACGACCAAATATGCTCCAGCAATTCCTGCGCATCGCGGCGAAACTCCATAAAATAGTCCTCGTGAAGTTTTTTTGCTTTGGTTAAAATGGCTGCGGTACGCCTCACCATATAGGGGGCAAGGGTGTCGCTCCGCTTTTCAGGGAATTTTTGAAGCATTTTGTGGTGCATCCGAAATGCTTCAGCAAGCATGAATAGCACGAGCGACACCTCTCCCGATTTGTCTTTAGTGGCCAGCACATGCTCGTTGATGCGGGCGTTCCAATGACGCAGGTACAGCAGCAGGTAGCCGGGCGTCAGATGGTCCTTGCCTGCTTTCACAAGGTCATTTGCAATTTCTTCGCGAAGCGCGGCTGCGCGTTCGTCGCGGGTTTCTCCACCTTCCAGCAGCTCAAAAACAAGTTTACGCACCAGTTTTTCGTCCTTTGCCACCAAACGCAGCAGTATTTTATCTTTTTCGGCCATGGGCATCCGGGCGATGGCGGCTTTGAGTTGTTCGTCGAGTTTGGGCATGGCGAGTGAGTTTGTGGGGCGGAAGGTCGGAATTTCTGCAAATGCGCTCCATCGTTCCTTACCCACAAAAAAGAAATAATCGAGCAAGTGGGCGCAGCGCTTGGGTTGCCGTATTATGGCAACGTAAGATCAGCGCTTCGTTACCAATAAATTTTAGATTAAATTTTCATTTGGCAAAAAATACTTGATTTGCCTTCTTACTTTTGCGGGAACATCTATTTTAAAGATGAAAAACTGCGAAAACCGATCTTTTCAATCTGCCGACATTTTTGTTGGAAGTTCCCTAATATTTTTTTCGAAAATGAATGCCAAGTGCCCCTGCGCTTGGCTGTTACCCTATTTCAAGTTCACTAACTTTTTTGAAAAATGAAAGCCTATCCTACTTTCCCTCCATGGAGCCGCCGCAAATTCATAGGCGTAGCGGCCACCGGCATCGCCGGTATTGCACTCAGCACGCTCACGGGCGGCTGTGAAGGCTGCCTCGACCAGATCAGGAACCGCCCCATGCGCCGCTACCTCCGCACGGGCGACGCCCTCCTCGATGCCGACATCGAGATTTACAAAGCGGCCGTTTCGGCCATGAAAGCTCTCGCGCCCTCTAACAATTGCAGTTGGGAAGCGCAGCGGATCATCCACGCCAACCATTGCGGCAGTGCGCACGGCACCTGGCACTTTTTGAGTTGGCACAGGGCGTATCTGGCCAATTTTGAAAGAATCTGCCGCGAAAAAGCGGGCGCGGGCGCAGAAAACTGGGGCTTGCCGTACTGGAACTGGGCGAACTACCCAAACTTCCCAACCCAGTTCACAGGCGATGCCTCTAACCCGCTTTTCAACCCCGGCCGCAACGCCATGGCGCTCCCGGCCAGCGACGGGGTGGTGGGGCCTACGACGTTGAACGACATCCTCAACCTGCCGGATTTCCCCATCTTCGCCGGGGGTGATTTCTTCAGCGGGCAACTGGAGTCGGGGCCTCACAACTACATCCACGGCTTTGTGGGTGGCAACATGGGCTCGGTGCCCACCGCTGCGAACGACCCTGTTTTTTACATGCACCATTGCATGGTGGACTATTGCTGGTACGATTGGAACATCGTACGAGACCACGCCAATACCGACGACCCCAATTGGCTCAACCACAACTACGCAGGGATGTTCTTCGACAAAAATTGCAACCCGGTGGAAACCAGCGTGATCGCCACGATCCTGATGCCGCTGCTGTCGTACCAGTACGAGCCAAGCCCGGTCAGCAGCAGCGCGAGTTTCGAGCAGATCGCAAATATGAACCAGCGGGATTTCAAAAAACTCCAGGAAATCGTGCAAAAAGGCGCGCCGGTGAAACTCGAATTCAAACAGCGCGTGGAGCTGGCGCAACAGATATCGCTCGTCGGCAACAAGGCCCTGAGCCAACCCGCCCGCATCGAACAATCCATGCTCGACCAGGTGCTGAACGTGGCCACCGACGACCGTGTGCTGCTCACGCTGGAGGAAATTGACGCGCCGCCCACGAGTGATTATTTCGTGCGGGTGTTCGTGAACCTGCCCAATGCTGGCACTGAAACGCCGAACACCGACCCGCACTACGCGGGCAGTTTCGCGTTTTTTGCCGAAGGCGAACAAAGCGGCCACGAAGGCCACGGCCACGACAAGAAAAAACTGACTTACATCGTTGATTTGACCGAGACTGTGCGCAGGCTCAAACAAGGCGGTGAGAACCTCAACGTGGAGAACCTCAGCCTGCAATTTGTGCCTGTCCCGATTGATGCGCAGCGTGCCGACCAGGCCTTCAGTTTGGGAATCACACGGGTGCAGATAGGCATCAGCCCGGTAAAAATCTTTAAAAACGCGGCACCACTGAAATGAACCCACATCGCTCATTTGCCCATTTCGTTTTCATCTGCGCGGTCTCAGGCCTCGGCAGTTGCGCCTGTGGCCATGCGCAGCCGGGAAAGGAAACTGCCCCCCCCGAGCTGAAATGGGCCTTTGAACTTTCGGGCGAATCCCCAGCGTTTCGTCAGCCCTGTGCGCGGGCAACGCTTGCTACTTTGCCCGCGACCCTGATTTTGACGGTATCGGAAAACCGCAATCCCGACCAAACGCGCGTCGGGGTTGCGGTTTCTTTTGAGATCGTGGAGGAAAACCTTGCCCCCGAATCCGTCCCGATCCACACCCTCTATTTTTTCCCGGCCGAGCAAACGGGAAATTTCGGCATCCGCCTCAAAGAGCAGGCAGAAGAGGTGCTCCGCCGACTGGGTAGCCGACCGAATGCGCAGGTGTTTTTGGTGTTCTCGTTGCGATCTTTGGAAGAAAAAGGCCTGCCCGAGGCCTTGCGGTTGAAATTGCAGACTTCGGGCGGGAAATAAGCAAGGCTCTGGTTCTGAACCCCAAACACGCACTTTATGAACAAAAACACAACGGGCGGCCCATACTGGGCCGCCCGTTGCTGTTTGTCGGAAAAAGGAGCCAGCTTGCGCTTACTTCCCAGCATTCAACTCGTCTTGCCATTTTTTGAGTTCGTCCCACTTGCCTTGGTCTGCGAGGCCGGCTTGCTGCGCCCATGTGCTGGGGTCGTGGATATTGTAATTTGGTCCTGCAGCGTCCAGGATTTCTCGCATGCGGTCAACCGAAGTTTCAGAGAGGGCTTTCCAAGTTTTGATGCCCGCTTTGTGGAACAGTTCTTCGATTTTCGGACCAACGCCCTCCACGATTTTCAGGTCGTCCGTTTTCCACTTTTTGTCGGCAAACATAATGGTTGTAGCTACTGCTGCTGCCACTGCCGATTTTTTACTTGCTCCGCCAGAAGTGGCGTTGGCGGCTTGCTCACGCAATGCCATGCGCTCCCCTTCGCACATAATCAAGTCGCTTTTCAGTTTGCGGATTTGCTCGGCTTTGGCTTCGCTGTCAGCTTCGGCTGCGGAAAGTTTCATACGAGTGTCAGTCAGTTCTTCTGTGAGGGTGCTGACGCGCCCGCTGAGTTCGGCCACTTGATCGCGCAACCAGCCTACTTTGTAATAGGCGCGGGCTGCGAGCCAGCCGAGGAGGAATGGGACGAGGCATAGTGCAAGTGCAGTAGGCAAATTGTCCCAGATGGTGCAGTTCAAAAGAATATGTGAAAGCATGGCTAGTTTTGTTTTGAATGTTTAACGGTTGACGGTGATAACGACCCGGCGATTCTGGTGGCGACCCTCTTCAGTATCGTTGGGTGCCACAGGCTCGCTCTCGCCTTTGGAGTTGGTGGTGATACGGGAAGCAGCGATGCCGTTGGAAGTCAGGATTTTCGCAACCGACTTGGCGCGGGCCGCCCCGAATGCCATATTGCTCTCGTCGGAGCCGACCTCGTCGGTGTGGCCCACTACCGAGAAAGTAGCAGTGGTGGCCTTGTGCTTCTCGCAGAGATCTTTAAGATAAGCATCCACTTTTGGATCGCTTTCTTTTTCCGTCGAATTGTAAGGGAAGAGCAGGATCACGTCCTTGTCGGACTCAATAATCGCACTATCTTCTTTTTTCAACACCATTTTGAGCCAAGAGAAGCTTGCGCTTTCTTTTGGGCCATTGGCCTCGGTAAGGCCGTCGTCCACTAGTTTGGCTGCTAGTTTTACCCGGTTGGCTGGGAACTCGGGCGCGAGCATGTCACGAATGGAAGCTGCGCGGGCCAAGGCTAATTTTTCGCCATCGGCTTCGTTGGCGCGATAAAAACCTGTAATTAGAAGGGTGTCACCCTGGTGACCTTTGGCTTCTATCAGGTTTTTTTTCCAGTCGGGGAATTTTGTGTCAGCTACGGGCTTGTCGGCGTTCCAGTTGAAGAGCGGAACGCCAGTAGTTTCCGAGGCGGTCGTCGCAGCGGTGGTGCCTTCGCAACAGTGGCATACATTGCAATGCCAGTAGTTGATGCACCAAGCTGTGTAGCCCGCGAAGAGCAGGCCGATGAGCCATAGTGGAATTTTCATGTGAAATCAATTTTACGTTTTGTACTGTTTAATTTTGACAAAAGTCTGAAACAAAAAACATTACAAGTGCAATTTCCACAAAAACTTTTTTTGAATTCTTTCACAAGCTAAAAGCCCCCCCTCGTCTGACGGCTTTTCGCCGTCTGACGAATGTCTACGGAATCCCTCCACAAACAAAAGCCCTCCCGGATCGAAGTGTCCGGGAGGGCTGGCCGTGTTCCAATAGGAAAGAAGACTGAGTCGCCTTGCTCGTCTGACTTACTTTTCGTCGTAGCTGAAAGGCAAAAGTTTTGCGTCTTTCACCGTCGAGAGCGTCATCAGGGTCTTCAGCCGCTCGATTTCTTCGATCTGGCTGATGGTCTTGAAGAGCAGTTGCTCGTAAGTTGGGATGTCCTTGCAGATGATCTTCATCAGGAAATCTGCTTCGCCCGTGATGATGTAACATTCCGTAACCTCGTCAATTTTCCCGATCTTTTCTAGGAAGCTGTTGAGGGCGTTTTCCTTCTTCCAAGCCAAAGACACCAGTACAAAAGTCTTGACATTCAGGCCCATTTGTGTCGGATTCACGTGGGCGTGGTAGCTCTGGATGATATCGCTCTGTTCCAATTTTTTCACGCGCTCCAGTGTGGGAGCAGGCGAGAGGCCAATTTTCTTAGAGAGGTCGAGGTTTGTGATCTTGCTGTTCTCTTGCAGAATTTTCAGGATCTTCAAATCAATTTTATCCAATTTCTCAGACATATCGCGTAGTTTGGTTGTGAAATATAATTTCGGATCAAAAAGTTGGGCAAAGGTAGGGCGCGACAGAATGATTTGCAAGCATTGAAGGGTCATACCTCTGTAAATTTTGTTAATAAACCGTTTTTGTCAGATAGTGGCGTGAAAATGAAAGGGTTCGGCGGAAAGGGTTTGGTGTTTTGCCAACAATTATTTCTCAAAATCGTGGAATCCAGACAATCTGACGGGTTCGGGGGGAAAGTCTGATCCAATGTTAAATTTGCCAAATAATAAAAGGGGCAGAGCGGTTTGAGGTGTTGGATCAGCTGCTCAAGTGGGCGTGCTATAGGACTTTTGCCCGTTTTAGGCAAACATCCATTATGACGGTCATGGCAAACAGGGAAGTTGTGTACTTTTCGGAGAACATTTTTGTTCAATAAAAACTTTCCAACCATGAAACACCTGATGCTTGTATGCCTGACGCTTTGTTCCTTTTTGCCGGTTCTGCCTGCTCAAAACACCGACTTCGCCCCTGTCGGCGCCAAATGGTATTACAGTCAAATATCTTTCGACTTCCCATATCCAGAAGAATACCACTTGGTAGAAGTGACAGAAGA
>ENA-ORBV01001724-ORBV01001724.1-microbial-mat-metagenome-genome-assembly--contig:-NODE-1724-length-47951-cov-8.425659_pt1 | contig 47951 bp, 47 predicted proteins | sample MGYA00237777_ERZ505514 | MGnify/ENA primary metagenome ERZ505514 (study PRJEB26160, sample SAMN06269048) | microbial mat metagenome | isolation source: Oligotrophic lake microbial mat | place... | reverse complement strand
TATTTTTCCAAGCTGATCCCCTCGCTGTGTGGGTTTCAAGCCCGATTTTATGCAACTTGAATGCACATCAGCTTATCTTGAAAATTAATTCACGTTGACTGTCTTGCTATTTAACACACGCTCTTTCATTTTTTCTGCCCTTTTTCTGTACTTAACTACAGAAGCAAAAGCAATGCAAGCCAATATGGAAAACATAATTATTGCCAAAATGGAAATTTTGGATATAACTATCGGCTCATTGGTTATCCAATTTACTAGGACTCCCAATATAGCGCCCACCAAAGTCCACATAATTGCCTCCCAATGCTGCTGGTCAGAGCGATACTCTTCTAGCCTATAAACAACATCAGCTTGCACCAGTAAAACAGTCATTTCTTCCAGATCGGGAATATTTATAGGAGCAGAGATATTAAGACGTGTACCACCGCCCTCTGCTTCCGGCGACAAAATGAAGACTGTTCCGTTCTGGATACCTAACTCACCAAACGTTGAGTTATCTCTTAAGACCTTATTTGTTTTCTCTTCAACGAGACATACAGGGATACTCGACCATCCAGCAATCTTTGCCGCTGCCAGTCGGAAATCTCCTAGTTTCATATCTAATGGTACATCTGTGGTTTTTCTAAAATCGCCACTTAAATTTCTAACAGTGACCGTAATCCTTTGGGGAAAAGAGGTGATTTGAGTTGGCACTGGTGATTTGGCTACTGCCTCTATAAGGGAAGTGTTACCACAGAAACATCTCTGTTTCTCCTGCCATGCAGAAAGGGTTATAACTCTTTCACACCTAGGGCATTTTTTCCCATGCTCACCTACACATGAAAACATGTGACCTATATGGACATTGGATGCCTGCTTCAAAGCCTTCCATATTTTTCTAATCACCGTAATTTTGACTCTGGTTATACACGAGTGCTGTCTTTGGCACCAACCCAGATATTGTCAACCCCAAGCAGTACAACTTGTTATGAGAGAGAAAGTTTCTGTATATACATCCTAATTCAGGTGGATAAATAGATGATTTCCGACTATCACCCAAAATTGGGTGGGTAGCCAGAATCTTTCCGTATAGTATGCCGTTTTACATGGATAGCCAGAATCTTTCCGCATATTTTCCAGACTGCATCTGAGTCAGAAATAGCTTGCATGAGGCGAAAGATGGTTGGTAATGGCGACGATCGCGCTTTCTGCTTTGGGGTTGCCTTTGAACCGTTGGGCGATCGCCTGTCGCAACTCGCTCATCTTTTAGCGTCGTTTCTGTGATCTTTTTGCCCGTTTCTCATGCGGCACTCTCCATATTGGTGAATGCCAGCGTTGCGATCGCTGCGGCTGTTAACGTAATCGGATCTGCCATCGGTGCCACCTCAAACTACTTGCTTTCGTTGTAGCCTATCCTTGATGAATAACCTACAGTGAGCAGCAATTTGGTAGAAACGACTCAAACCATTCGCCCTTTTCCCTCTTCACCTTTCACCCCTAGCCCCCAGCCCCTATAAGGTTATACTTGAGTTCCAACGCCTACTGTATTTCTACTCAAATTTTTATTCAAAATGCAGCCCACCGACCCCAATAAGTTTACCGACAAAGCATGGGAAGCGATCGTTCAAGCACAGGATGTAGTTCGCCGCTACAAACATCAAAAGCTTGAAGTTGAACATTTGATGATTGCCTTGCTAGAACAAAAAGATGGGCTGGCAGCAAAAGTATTGAGTAAAGCGGGAGCCGAAACCCAGCGGGTGTTTCAGCAGATCGACGATTTTACTAAGCGGCAACCCAAAGTAGCAAGCAGTGAACAGTTATATTTAGGGCGCAATTTGGATGTGCTGCTCGATCGCGCCGAAGAAGCCCGCCTCAAGTTTCAGGATGAGTTCATTTCCGTAGAACACATGCTGATGGGGTTTGTGGTCGATCCTCGCCTGGGAATGCGACTGATGCGAACCTACGAGCTTGATCCCAAACGGCTAGAGGCGATCGTTAAAGAGGTGCGCGGTAGCCAGAAGGTGGTGGATCAAAACCCCGAATCTCGCTATGGGGCACTGGAAAAATATGGGCGCGACCTGACTGAGCAGGCAAAAGCAGGCAAGATCGATCCCGTGATTGGGCGAGATGAAGAGATTCGCCGCGTAGTGCAGGTGTTATCTCGCCGCACGAAAAATAACCCGGTGCTGATTGGGGAACCGGGGGTGGGCAAAACCGCGATCGCCGAAGGATTGGCGCAACGGATCATCAATGGCGATGTGCCGGAATCGCTGAAAAACCGCAAGCTGATCTCGCTGGATATGGGTTCCCTGATTGCTGGAGCTAAATATCGCGGTGACTTTGAAGATCGGCTGCGATCGGTGCTCAAAGAAGTGATGAACTCCGACGGGCAAATTGTTCTGTTTATTGACGAACTGCATACTGTCATCGGCACAGGTTCTACTCAGGGTGCAATGGATGCTGGGAATCTGCTGAAACCGATGCTGGCAAGGGGCGAACTGCGCTGCATTGGCGCAACGACCATCGATGAATACCGCAAATATATTGAAAAAGATGCGGCACTAGAACGTCGCTTCCAGCAGGTGTTGGTGAATGAACCCAGCGTGGAAGACACCATTTCCATTCTGCGTGGTTTGAAGGAACGCTATGAAGTGCATCACGGGGTCAAGATTACTGACTCTTCCCTGGTTGCGGCGGCTACGTTGTCGTCGCGCTACATTGCCGATCGCTTTTTACCCGACAAAGCGATCGATCTGGTGGATGAAGCGGCTGCCAAGCTGAAGATGGAAATTACCTCCAAGCCTGTGGAGCTAGAAACCATAGATCGCCGACTGATGCAGCTAGAAATGGAAAAGCTTTCTCTCGAAGGCGAAGGAAAACTGGGCATGTTAGCGTCTACTCGCGCCTCCAAAGAGCGGCTAGATAGAATCGAACAAGAGATTTTGGATTTGCAAATCAAGCAGGAAATCCTCAGCACTCAATGGCAAGGCGAGAAGCACGTTCTTGAAGAAATTAAAAAGCTAAAAGAAGAAGAAGATAAACTGCGGGTGCAGATTGAGCAAGCAGAACGCGCCTATGACCTGAATATTGCTGCCCAACTGAAGTACGGCATGTTGGAAAAAGTGCAGCGCGATCGCGAAGCCCAAGAAGCTAAACTTCTAGAAATTCAGGCGCGGGGATCAGCCCTACTGCGGGAACAGGTCACCGAAGCCGACATTGCCGAAATCGTCGCTCGTTGGACGGGTATCCCGGTCAATCGTCTGCTGGAATCGGAGCGGCAAAAGCTGTTGCAGCTAGAAAGCCATTTGCATGAGCGGGTGATTGGGCAAAACGAAGCGGTGGAAGCCGTTTCTGCTGCGATTCGTCGCGCTCGTGCAGGGATGAAAGATCTGGGTCGTCCAATTGGTTCTTTCTTATTTATGGGACCGACTGGCGTTGGCAAAACCGAACTGGCGCGCGCTCTTGCCCAATTCTTATTTGATGCTGACGATGCCCTAGTTCGTTTAGACATGTCTGAGTATATGGAAAAACATTCTGTGGCGCGGCTGATTGGTGCCCCTCCGGGTTATGTTGGCTACGAAGAAGGCGGTCAACTATCGGAAGCCGTTCGCCGTCACCCCTATTCCGTGGTGCTGCTGGATGAAGTGGAAAAAGCGCACCCGGATGTGTTCAATATTTTGCTCCAAGTGCTGGATGATGGGCGTATCACCGATTCTCAAGGACGCACAGTGGATTTTTGCAACACGGTGATCGTCATGACCAGCAACATTGGCAGCGAGTTTATTCTGGATGTGTCGGGCGATGACGATCGCTATGAGGAAATGCAAACCCGCGTCACTACATCCCTGCGGAAACATTTCCGCCCCGAATTTCTCAATCGGATTGACGACTTGATCATCTTCCATGCTTTGGGTCGCGGCGAACTCAGCCAGATTGTGGGACTGCAAATTCTCAAAATTCAGGCGATGCTATCGGATCAAAAATTGAAGCTGGAAATTACACCCGCTGCCCAAGACCACATTGCCGCCGCTGGATACGACCCGACCTATGGTGCGCGCCCGCTTAAACGAGCGATTCAGCGAGAACTGCAAAACCCGATCGCCACCAAAATTTTGGAAAATACCTTTGCCGAAGGCGACACGATCATGATTGATGTAGTGGATGGAAAGCTAACGTTTGATCAAAAACCCGCGATCGCCAAAAATGAATTTTCGGTGATTAGCTAATTCAACAGGACTTACACAAATCAACCGAAATTTGCCCCCCAACCCCCAATTCTGGGGGAGCTAGAGATCAAAGTCCCCCAAAATTGGGGGATTTAGGGGGCGAGTGCGTAAGTCCTATTCAAAACATTATTGGCGTATATTCTGAATCGCAAACAGAGAGAGCGATCGCGGCTTTGAGGCGTACTTCATCCAACAAGCCACTGCGTCCAGCAAATAACTGCACAGTACCTCCTCCCCAAAAATGCAACCTGCATAACGTTCTACGGGAATGTTGCCCATAGCTTACTGAATCACAATCTGCTGTGTACCAACAAACTCCGTCTTGAATGCTACTTCTTCATCCTCCAAGAGCATTTCGATTACTTCGCGGAGATTCTCGTGCAATTCGTCTAAAGTTTCTCCTTGAGAGTGCGCTCTAGAAAAACCAGGAACATAACCAACGTAAAAATTGTTATCAGAATCTCGCTCGACAATCGCAGTGAAAATTTTCATAAGCTGATTATATTTGCTTGACTAGTTAACTTTGAGTTTTGCCAAGATTTCTAAGCGTTTAGGATAGTTTTTCCTATGTTCAGCACTCTCTGTTGGAACACAACCATCATCATACAAATACATTCTATCTGTGCTGGAATCACCCTTATAAGAAGGCTTCCGTATATTTCCTACGCATTAGCCTGAAAGTTTTTGAATATCTTATCTGTAGGGGCGATCGCCCCTACAAGCAGGTTTTCAGCTATTGCGTAGTCCTCCGTGTCGCTGCATTGAACTTTTAGTTTTTGTGCCAAATTTGCGATCGTGCATTAGTCTGGTAGGGCAGATTTTTGCTCATCCTGATTTGTGCCATGGTATCTAATGATTTCAAGCATTTACATACTGCAACGCAATCCGCATCTAGACAGCGATTATCCTTCGCGGGGGTGCTGAGTCAGCGATCGCGCCTTGCTTTCCGCCGTGCCGTTGTCACTGGTATAACGGCAGGGTTGGTTAGCGCTGCGATGCCATTGCAATCTGCCCAAGCTCAGAATACGCCCTACTGTCAGCAAACGGCTAGCGCGATCGCCCAAAAAGACAAGCTGCGAATCGAAGCGGTGAAAGGCAATGCAGACGCACAAAAAAAATATAAAGCATTGCTCGTGCAGCAGGGCGATCGCCTGCGAAACTGTCGCACCCAAACGTGGCCCCAAAATCAAGCAATTTGGATTCGGCTCTATCCTTGCGATGCCAAACCTGGCGCTCTTGATGCGGTGCTAGATCGGATTGTCGATCGAGGCTATAACCAGGTTTATGTCGAGGCATTTTATACGGGTCGGGCGCTGCTGCCCGCCAATCAAAACCCCACTCCCTGGCTTTCTACTTTGGCAGGTTCAGGTGCCGACAATGTGGATCTGCTAGCACAAGCCATTCAAAAAGGACGAGAGCGAGGATTAAAAGTCTATGCCTGGATGTTTGGTCTGAACTTTGGCGCAAACTATGTGCGTCGGTTCGATCGCCAACAAACCTTGGCAAAAAATGGGTTAGGGCAAACCAGCCTGACCGCCAAGGTGCTGCCGGGACTCAGCACCGACTTAGGGCAACTCAATCCTGATGAGGTATTTGTTGATCCTTACAGTCCTCAAGTACGGCAAGATTACTCCACGCTGATTGGAGCGATCGCCCAGCGCAAACCCGACGGCATCCTGTTTGACTACATTCGATATCCTCGTGGCAGTGGCAGTGCCTCAGTCGCCAGCAAAGTGCAAGATTTGTGGGTGTATGGCGATGCCTCCCAGCAAACGCTTTTGCAACGCGCCCAAAATGCTAGCGGGGTGGAACTGCTGCGACGCTTTTTGCAATACGGCTTTCTCAAAGCCAATGATTTAAAAGAAACCAACAGCGTCAAAGATCTAACCACTTCAAACCTGTTAGAACGACCTGTTTGGCAGGGAATTGATACTGCGCGCATTCCTGCCAACTTGCCAACCGCAAAACAAGCAGCCCTGTTTCAAAGTGAACTGTGGCGGTTAGCGGTTGCTCATGCCGGTCAAGGCGTGATTGATTTTGTTAACGAAGCCACAGGCAATGTGCAAAATCGAGGAATGGCGACTGGTGTGGTCTTTTTCCCCGATGGCAATATGACCATTGGGCAAGGCTATGATTCCAGGTTGCAATTGTGGGATCGCTTTCCAGCCGCCGCAGAGTGGCACCCTATGGCATATGCGGTTTGTGGCAACACGAGTTGCATCATGCAGCAGATTCAGCGAGTGATTAGCCGCGCCCCGGCGGGAGTGCAAGTGAAACCAGTGCTGGCTGGAGTGTGGCAAAAATCCGTGGGCAATCGTCCGCCTTTAGAAGCGCAAATGCAGGTACTTTATCGGCTAGCACCGCAGCTTAAGTCAGTGAGCCACTTTGCCTATTCTTGGCAAGAACCAGGGTCAGATCGCGATCGCAAAGCCTGCACGATTCGTCCTTAAAGCTTGCGATCGCACTTAAACAAGCAGACAGCGATCGCTCATACGCAAATCACACTATTCATAATGTGTCCACATTCGCAAAATTTTCACCGTATGCTCAGACTCGATTACCTCGTACACGAGACGATGCTGAATGTTAATCCGCCGTGAATACGCCCTTTCTAGATCTCCCACTAACTTTTCATAGGGTGGCGGGTTCTGAAATGGATCAGTTTGAATAATGTCAAGTAAAGCTTGCGCTTTATCTCGTAAATTACTAGAAGTCAGTTTTTTGGCATCTTTCTGTGCCTGCTTGGTATAGACCAAATCCCAACTCACCACTCCAACGCCGGATAGCATTCCTCAATCGGTGTTGCCAATCCTTCTCGAATCGATTCTCGCATTCCCGGCACTGAGAGCAGATACAGCGTTTCTTGCACCGATACCCAGTCAGCTTCAGACAACAATACGGCGTTGCTACTCTGTCCTGTAATCACAATGGGTTGATGCGATTGACTGACCGAATCAATCAAACTCTGCAACTGTTGCTCAGCTTCATTAACTGGGATCATCGTTCTCCATTTGCTTAGGTATGTCTTCCTAGATACTATCCACTGCTTGTTGATACTCTTCTATTGTGCACAATTCATGCGATCGCACTTAAACAAGCAGACAGCGATCGCGAAGCTGGAGAAAATCCTTTGAGCAATAAACAACTCCAGCGATCGCAGGTTTCAAAGGAACAAAACCACTCGCGATCGCCCCAAACCGCTGATATTGCAAGGCTGATAACAAGGCGCGAGGGTGCTAACGTTCCTGATCACCGGACGTAGATAACCTCTGCATCTCACTGACAACTTGACTTCGTTCCGGTGCAGCGGGATTGTTATGCCGATTAATCTTTACTGTTTTCATACCACTGCCTCTGACTCGCTGACATAGCTTTCCACAGCTTTTTCACTTTCCAATCTGCCATCTCTAATAACTGAATCTTTTTCTCTGTTTTTACGAATAGTCAATTTAAAGTTAGATGGTAAATACTCTATTGCCTGTGCGTCGAGCCGCCAGAATAATAAGCTTAACTGATCGGGTGTAAATGAACCTCGGTCTTGCACATACGAAATAAATGAGTTGATATCAAAATCTTGCTCTTTCGTTGATAGAGCAACTAATACATTTATAACTTTCTTTTTCTTTGCTCCAGTAATGAGATATTGGCGATCACGTTGAACCTTCCTCTTTGATTCCTCTGTGTTTAAAGTGCGTCCTCTTTCATCTATTGCAGAAATCTCAAATTTATTGATGCACTCTGAGCCAACAAGAAGTTCATTTGCGGTCAACTGATTAATAATCTTGAATTGGTAACGGATATCTGGATGTTCACATAACTCGCAATCTTCAGTGGGAGATCCGAGATCATACATATCACCTGTATAAACCCATTCTTTGAGTGCTTTCTGAAAGTCTTGCTTTTCTTTACTCAAAGGCAACAAGTTTTCAGCAGATCTCGACACCCAACTCATGACAAATACCGATTGATGTTTGTAGTCAGAATAACTTAATTTGAAAACCTCAGCTTGAAGTTCATTATATCCTGTCAACCCTTAGTGCGAGCGGCATAACTATGTATTCAACGTCAGATCTGCTGAATAAGCACCCAACTATTCCATGATTATCTGTCAGATCTCCGGGATAACATTCTCTTTTTAAGGGATTAAATCGAAAATTTGCAGGTTAAGTCCGGGATTCGGGGGTGTTATCCGTCACATTTGATGGCTAATCCTGGAGATTGGGGTGCTTATCTGTCGTTTGTGCGCGATCGCACCCTCAATTCCGGTACTATTCATCGAGATGCAATGCTACAACCTCAGCCACCTCGACTACTCGATCAAGTCAGGTAATTGAGCCGCTTCAAGCATTGCAGCCTCAAAGCTGAGAAATTCTATGTTCACTACATCCGGGATTTCATCTTTTTGCATAACAAGTGTCCTCCAAAAAGGAGAAGTCCGTTGAATGGACAGCTTATATCGCGATCGCAAAGCCTGCACCGTTCGTCCTTAGCGGATGCGGCATTGATATCGAAAACCTGTAACGAGCCTAACCTAATCCTGCTTGGGCATCAGCCAGTCAGTGGTTTCCAGCACCAGTTTCACTTCTGCCGTGCCCGTATTCACATATTCGATCACCTTAAAAGTGCAGTCATATTCCCAGCCAGTGGCATCGGTGATGACTTTGGCGATCGCCTGCTCCAACGCCTTTGTGTTTACTTCTTTCAGCTTATTTTCCAGTTCCATAGTTTCCTACTTGCGTCAGCGCTAATCTTCTAACATCGCCCTGCATTGTAGGCTGTTTTGACGTGCTAGCGGCGATCGAACTGAGGCGGCAGTTCAACGGGCAACAAAGTGCTAGGTGCAGAAAAAGCCGGAGCCGTTAGTCTGGGCGCTGGGTTGCTGACTGGCTTTCTGTTGAGAGGCTGCGATCGCATCTACTACCTGATCAGCTTCCTCAGCGGGGAATGTCAACAGTTGATGATTGTGTAGTTGGCAGAGCGGAAGTCGTGGGAATCATCAGTTTTTGAAAGACTCAATCAATATTGCCACTCCCAACATGCAGACTAGGACGATCGCGGATCGGATCAGCCAAGGACCCACCAGGGATAAGATTAACGCTCCAATATGACTAATGCCAAAGGTGCCAAACAAGATAAACGCGATCGCAAGCCCTAGCAGGGTATAGCCAAAATACTTCAGCAGATGACAAGTGAATCGAAAAAAACTGCTATATTGCACGATCATTTTCAATCTCCTTCTGAAACTTTTTGCTTCACTAGAAACCTAGTTAGCCGCGTAAGCCTGGTTAGCGATTTCGCCACCGCTTATATCTCAGAGTGATTGATTTAGCCGAAGCGTGACGAGTGATCAACCCTGGCAATCAAAAATCGTTCATCAATACGGCGAAGGGCATCTCTTGTGAGTGCCCTTCACTACTTTTAAAGTCCCGCTCCCGATGTGGGAGAGAGATTTAGGGTGAGGGTTATTTCCGATGGGGTTCACAAGGTGAGTCAGACGTGTGAGATAGGTTCCCCATGACTCGCCGTCCAACGCGATCGCAAACATCTTGCGGCTTCAGTGCAGCACCCTTGCGGCGAATTCGCTCACCCGCATGTTCACTCAACAGCGCTTGTTGATCTTGGTAAGATTCGCGATCGCCTTCATTCAAAAGCCCTTGCTTATGGGCAATACAGTAATCCAGGTTTTCCAGTATTTCGTTTAATTCTTCGCTTGCAACTGCCAATTCCAAAATTGCCTGCAACCGATCAGCCTGATCATTGGATAAAGTTGGCAAGGCAGACAGATGCTCGTATTCTTCAACCACTTGGTCAAAGTTCATCACTTTAATCGACATTTCAGACAGTTTACTACTCACAGAAATGCTCCTTTTATTGATGGTAACGGTCTCTCAGCAACAAACAATCATGCGACTTACACAGCCGTTTGCCCAACTCAGCAGCTCGTCTGAGTCCCAAGTCCATGCAGTATCGGTTTAGAGGGTGACTTTCAACATTTAGCAGCCTTCAGATAAAGGAAAGCTATACAAGACGTTGAAGCATGAGTGCTGAGAGATTTCAGCTAACAGATTTCAGCTAGATTTCAGCCAACAGTGGCGGGGTAAAGCACCCATCAAATCAGTCACAGGCACCAGTTGAGGCGCGATCGCATTACTGTAATTGCCATAGGCGTGATTGTAGTCGGTGTGATTGGAATAATATTGCCATCTGAATGACAGTTTGAAACCCTAAAATTGAACGAAATTTTGAATGAATGGGTTGGATCAGTGAAATCGGCAGAGCAGCAATGCCAAGGTTGCCTTCGATCATTCCCATTTAATAAGTGTAAAGTACGCATAAATAGTGACCTTTTTCGCGTTCGCAAAGGGTTATGCAGTTTCCGCTTTGTTTGTGACAACTCAACTGTTCAGGTTTCTACACTATTCCTGGTTTGCTTAAGGCGAAAAACGCTTGATATGGTAGGAAATTGCCCCATTAAGCTCGATTTAGAGCAGTTGACCCGGTTCATAGACTCTTTGTGCAGATAAAGTTTTTGTAAGGGTTGCAGATGAGCCAAAGTCCAGAGTGGCGGAGAGCCTATCACCGAAAGGTGTCCATCATCGAAGTTTTATTCAACATTGACTCTTATAGGACTTACGCACTTGCCCCCTAAATCCCCCAATTCTGGGGGACTTTGATTTTCTTGCTCCCCCAGAATTGGGGGTTGGGGGGCGAATTCCAATTCATCTGCGTAAGTCCTGTCTTAAATTAAAGCGATTGAGAAATGTAAAGAAAGACTCAAAAATTTGAAAACTCAAATAATAAATGCTTCTCTATTGTGATCTTCGTAATGCTGCTGCATTCATCTTCTTCGGAGAGATGCTGCTGTGACTTAGAAAAGGCAGGAGATTGTGCCATGCGGATTGAAATTCAACTGGATGATGAGCAGGCTAGAAAACCAGACTATATTCGGCAGCAAACGAATCAAGATGCATCTAAATTATTGGATCGAGCGATTGAAGCTGCGATCGGCGATCGCGATCGGCAACTCCAGGCATCAAGCAATGATCCGTTGGCAAAATCAAAACGGAGTCAACTCATCGGTTGCATTAAAGAAGGCGATTCTACAGCTTCAACCAACTATAAAGAAATTGTCCGCAAATATATTGTGAATAAGCATCATCAAGAGCAGGCACGATCATTGCAGATACAGGCTTTTTTATCGCACTATCAATTAACCCTGATAAGTTTCACCAACAAGCCATCCAAGTGTTAGATCGGTTGAATGAGCCATCAATTACCACGCACCAGGTTATTATTCAAATCGACCTCAACTCATCCCTCTATATATGCAATGCCATTTACTGCTAATTTGAGACGAAAAAAGGAACAGATGACCCTTCAAATACGAGTAAATCAAGTGAGCAGATTTAGTGAGCAGATTTAATCGGGTGGCTTTAAGTCGAAGTACAGTTCTCGTAATCGCCGCAAAGCCCGTGTTTTTCGTTGACGCAGCGTTGTCTCGCTCACATGCTGTCCCTCAGCAGCATAAATCTCTTGGATCTCTCGCCAGTGAAGCCCATTGACAATTTTTAGCCGGAGCAATTTTCGATCCTGGGGTTTCAGCTTCCGAAAGGCAATCTTTGACCAGCGAAATTCCTCCGTCAAATCCGGTGCAACAGAATTCTCTAAGCCTTCTAGACTGTTCTCATCCAGTTCAATATGATCACTTTTTTGGCGTGATAACTCACGAACGATATTCATCATCGTGGCTCTCAGCCAAGCAGAGGGTTTCTCAATCGACTTCCCATTTCTAATGGCTTCACAGGCGCGGATTAAAGCCTCATTCATTACATAGGCTGGATCGTATGAGCCATCAAGTTTAAACTGTCGCAACCGCAACCTGGCAAACGAGCACAGCTTAATCCAATCGGATCGATCCTGCTTCAGGAGGTCACTGAATTCTACCTGTAGCTTAAGCCACGCTAACCGATACGCTTCTTGGAGCTTGCGCTCAGAATCGAACTCAGTCATTTTGTAACCTCAAAATTATTAGATTTCTAGGGCGCATGACCTCATACTTTTGGGTATGGCATAAATTCGAGAAGGAGCTTCAGCTCCTATTCCACAAACTCCTTGCAAGGAGACTGTTTCTTTTGACCGAGCTGGTCTTTTCTGAATCCATGTCATTTAAAGAAGGACGGTTTTCCTCTTCTAAATTGATGTGACATTTTTTTATAAATGTGACAGTGACTAACAGGATTTCAGTTCGTCAGTACTTAAATCAACTAAAGCACAGTTCTCTTTCGGGTGGAAGCTATTGAAGTAGGCTGGATTCAATCTGTTTTAGCGCTTCAAACAAGGCGGCTGTTTGATATTGCAGCATGATTTGACTATCCTGCCATGCCTGCACCGCATCGCTGATGTTATCGCTACGCGCTGGTTCGTTTGCTCCTGATATCTACAGAGGAATGCTTAGATTGTAGTGATTTGCTCGAATTTCTGCCAAGTCGGTTCTAAACGGATATCAAGACGAGGTTATTGTGGGCAACTTTGGTTTAGATGGCAAACATGTTCTTACGGCATCCAATGGCAGATTAACTGCTGAACTTCGTCATGTGGATGGAAAGTTTACCAACGCCGTTTTCAGTCGCGATGGACGACACATTATCACCGCTTCGGAGACAGGAAAAATTCGGGTTTGGAACTCTGATTCCCTGAGTCAGCTAATTACAAAGGGGTGTAGTTGGCTCTCTAACTACCTAAAAAATGTACCTGATTTGTCAGAGGACGATCGCCGCCTTTGCGATGATGTCACAGCAACGGCACCGAAGTCGAAATAAACTAGTTTGTGAAAGTTTGAGTTTTCCGTTTGCATCTATCCCTGAGAAACCCACTATGGCTAAAAAGCAATCTTACGATGCCTACCAGCGCCAACAGATAGGCGGCTTGATTGATCAACTGCAACTGTCGCGTCTCGACAGGCAATTGCTAAAGGAACGCTGGCTCGATCAGATGATTTGGGCAGACAAGAAAGCCGCTCAGACTCGGCAATCATACTATCGGCTACGGCTAACGACCGTGGTGGGTGGGGTGCTGCTGCCAGCCCTGGTGGGAATTAGTCTGCAACTGGGTTCAAGCAGTCAATTTTTTCGGGTCTGGTTTCCGCCGCTGACGTTTTTGTTGAGCCAGGTAATTGCGGTCAGCGTGGCGATCGAGGAGTTTTGTAAATTCGGCGATCGCTGGCGAGACTACCGAAAAATGGCAGAAGATCTCAAATCTGAGGGTTGGCAATACCTGCAATCGAGCGGACCTTACGAAGCCATAGACCCCGATGAGCCAAACTTTGCCCATGAGCAAGGCTTTGCCCAATTTACCAATCGGGTTGAGAGCATCATCAAAAATGATGTCCAAAGTTACATTTCCGGCTTAATGCAGCAGCAGGCTAAGCAAGATGCCGAAGCTCAGAAAGCTTTGGGGCAAGCGCAATCTGTCGTTAGCAATAAAACCTTGATCGGTCAAATGAATCCGAATTACCAAAATCCCAATGCTCCCCCACCGGGCACTGTACCCGCGTCTTATTCAGGCGCTTCAGGATATGCCAATCCGCCCAGCAATACGAATTATCCAGTCGCACCGGGCTATCCGTCTGCATCGGGCTATCCAGCGGCACCGGGCTATCCGTCGCCTGGAAACCCCATCACAGCGCCCATGAATGCGTTTGGGAATGGTCAGCCGCCTCAGATGACTCCTCCGATCGCAACGACTCCAGCGCCGATTGCCACCCCAATGGTAACTACTCCAATTGCGCCTCCTAGTCCGGTTGCGATTGTCCTGCCCCCTGCCCCTGCCCGTGCCCCCACAGACTTAAATGCTGCCATTCTCGGTGCCGCAAAAAAGCTAAAGAATATGTCAACGGCTATCGGTCCTGATGGTGGCAACAACGCCTGTGCTTGGACAGTGAATCAAGTGTTGCACGAGGCTAACATTCCTGCTTTGGGTAAAAATCCCGATTATGTACCCGATTTGCTAGAGGAACTGGAAGCCGGACGCGGACAAAAAGTGTCTCCCCAGGAGGCAAAGGCGGGTGATCTGGTCATCGCTCATGGAGAAGCACACATTGGGATTAGCATGAACGACGGTTGTCAAACGGTGCTGTCCAACTCATCATCTAGGGCTAGTTTTTGTTGGGAATCAGATGTTAATTACCAGAATTCCTACGGCGGTTCCAGCACGGTTTATCGCTTGCTGCGGTAGGCAAGTTTAGTTGGCAGGCAAGCCCCTCTCAAATTCGATCGCGTTCATCTTTTTGTTGTTTAGGAGTTCAACCAATGGCTAAGAAGAAGTCTTATGATGCCTATGTGCGCCAGCAGATGGGGGACATCATTGATCAACTGCAACTACCCAATCTCTACAAACAATCGCTGAAAGAACGCTGGCTCGACCAGATGATTTGGGCAGATAAGAAAGCGGCTCAGTCTCGGCGATCGTATTATCGGTTACGCCTAACGACGATCGTGGGCGGAGTCATTTTGCCGGCACTGGTGGGGATTAGTGTGCAGTTGGGGCAAGATAGCCAGTTCCTTCGGCTTTGGTTTCCCCCACTCACCTTTTTGCTGAGTCAGGTGATTGCGGTCAGTGTGGCGATCGAAGAGTTCTGCAAGTTTGGCGATCGCTGGCGAGACTACCGAAAAATGGCGGAAGATCTCAAGTCTGAGGGGTGGCAGTATTTGCAATCGAGTGGACCTTACGAATATGGCATGGATCATGTACCTGAATCGTTTCAGTCCAATGGGCAGCGATCGACAAGCATGGATGACTTGAGTATGAGTGGGTTGTCGAGTCCGTCTCGCACCTTCGAGTTGAACAATAACTCGAAACACCAGAAAACTCACTTGCAGAACTATGCTCAGTTTGCAAATCGCATTGAAAGCATTATCAAAAATGATGTTCAGGGCTACATTGCCAACTTGGTGCAGCACCAGGCAAAGCAGGATGCCCAAGCCCAAAAGGTTCTCGCCCAAGCCCAAGCTGTCGCTACCGACAAAACTATCATTGCTCAACTAGCCACCCTAGATCCGGGCTATCGCGATCCGAATGCTGCCCCAGTGGCTGCGGCACCCGTGATGACGACCGCACAACCAAACTCCGCCCCGATCGCTGGCGCAGTGGGAACCCTGAGAGTCAATCACGACACCGTTTTCAAGCTCACCCCCCAACCTGCCCAATCCCTACCTGATTCTCAAAAAATCGCCATAAGTAATGGATCTGCCTTTGGTGTAAGCACTTACGCGATCGCGGATCACAACCATTTTCATGTCACGTTTAATCAAGGATTAGGTGCCGAAAATCGCAACACCTGGTATGTCTTTGCCCCCCATGTCAATGTCATCGGCACTGATAATAAGCCTGCGACTCCCACAGGTGCCCCTACTGCCGCTATTACCGCTTCTGTTGCCTCCGCTGCGCCTGTTGCTGCTCCCGCTGCTGCACCTAAGGCGATCGCCCCTCATGGACCCATTAAACTCGCCGTTCCCTACTTCACTCAACGAGACAACAAAGTAGACTCTTGGCGAACCTGTAACACCTCCAGTTGCGCGATGGCTGCCAAGTACTTGGGCGCGAAGATTTCAGGAGACGACGATTACTACCAATATGTCATCAAATATGGGGATAGCACAGATCATAATGCCCAGACTAAGGCGTTGCAGGATGTGCACATCCAATCCACCTGGAGTGTGACACTTGATTTTGATGACCTCGATAAATCCCTTGCCACTGGGCTACCCATTGTGATCGGCATCCTTCACCGCGGACCTCTCGAAGCTCCTTCAGGCGGACATATCATCGTGGTGATTGGTCGAACCGCTGAGGGTAATTACATTGTGAATGATCCATACGGTAGCGTTTTGGATGATTACAATACCGAAAATGGCAAAGAATTGACCTATTCCCGCCATGTTATGACTCGCCGCTGGCTACCTGATGGTTCAAGCAAAGGATGGGGGCGGCTATTCTATGGAAACACTTTGCCGCAGAGCAATCCGGGAGCCAGTAGTATTCAGCCGATGCAATTATCTCAATCTGTCAACACCAGCCGCTTGACCAATTTTTCTGCGCCCCTCCCCAACAGTCAACCCTCCAACAGCATTCCGCAATGTGGGATTGAGTTAATTAAAGAGTTTGAAGGTTACGAAGCACAGGCTTACGCCGATCCGATTCATGGCTGGTCTGTACCCACGATCGGCTACGGCACCACAAAATATCCAGATGGTCGCCAAGTTCAACAAGGTGACACCCTTACCAAGGAGAAGGGAGAGCAATATCTGATATCGCACATCGCCACTGAATGTACATCCGCACTGGAGAAAATTTCTACATGGGGAAAGATGAATCCGAATCAGCGAGGAGCGCTCTACAGCTTTGCATACAATCTTGGCGCAGCCTTTTATAAAGGCAATGGTTTTGAATCCATTACAAAGGTGTGTGATTCATCTGACCAGTGGCATAATCATGCTTGGGTCGAGGAACAATTTGTGAAATATCGTAACCCTGGAACCTCTGCTGAACAGGGTTTACGGACGCGACGAATGGCGGAGGCAAAACTCTTTTGCACCCCGTAAGTATGATTTTTGACTGTAGGGGGTAGTGTCTTGTGCCTACCCTGGCGCGGGTTGAGGGCAACCACAAGAGATTGTCCCTACCAATTTCATCCCCCGATTCAGCCCTGTCACTAAAACAACGCCAATCAGAAGATTCGAGGGTAAAATGCAAAACATGATAATTCCCTCGAAAATCGCGTTTTCTAATCAACGGACTGGGGCGATCGCGGCGATCGCCGCCGATGCCGATCTTCCGGCTGTTTTGGCTGAGTGGGGGCTGGCAGTCGGGCGACCTGTTTTGGTGCTGGTTGGCGGCGCGAGTAAGTTGAGTGAGTCAGATTACCGTCAAGTCGAGCAATTGTTTGACGATGCGCTTGCCCCGATCGCCCAGAAATATCAGGCTTCAGTTGTGGATGGCGGCACCGATGCAGGGGTGATGCAACTCATGGGACGGGCGCGGCAGGCGATCGCAGGCACTTTTCCTTTAGTGGGTGTTTCGCCGATTGGCTTATCGATATTGCCGAATCAATTAAACTCCTTATCCGATGCTGCACCATTGGAACCCAATCATTCTCATTTTTTACTCGTGCCGGGTTCAGCCTGGGGCGATGAATCTGCTTGGATTGCGGAGACCGCGACTCAACTCGCCTCTGGTGCGCCCTCAGTTACCGTTTTGATTAATGGCGGCGAAGTTACTTGGGAAGATGCGCGGCAGAGTATTCGAGCAGGGCGGCTCGTGATCACGATCGCCGGCAGTGGACGCACCGCAGATTTATTAGCGGCTGGATTGCGCGGCGATCCAACAGATGATCGTGCGAAAGCATTGATTGCGTCTGGACTGGTGCAAGCCGCCGATCTGAGTGCAGGCGCGATCGCATTAGCCGAGATTATAGAGACAATTTTTACGACGAAGCACCCGATCTAATCGGAGTTCGGGTTAAAAGCTTAGAGAGGGATATTGTTGGCAGTTTTGACCTGCTAGCGGCGATCGAACTGGGGCGGTAGCTCAATCGGCGACAAAGTGCCAGGTGCAGAGGAAGCCGGAGCGGTGAGTCCGGGAGCGCCACCGGGCTGTCCAGGGGGGGCGGTGCCCGATGGTTGACCCGCTTGCTTTTGGGAGGCTGCGATCGCTTTGGCAACCGCAGCGGCAGTCGCGGCAGCGGGGTCTGTGGGGTCAACCGTCTCCAACGTAACGGAGCGCATCACTTGCTGCCCAGTCGGACTCGTCACTTGCAGCATCACCGTGACACTGCCCGGTTTAGGACTTAAAATCAGCGGAATGCTGGCGGATAAGGGCACACTGCCGGGAGCCGGAAGTAGCTCCACCTTAGTCCCTTGGCTGCCTTCTACTTGCCAAGAGAGCAGCAATCTGGGTATGGGTTGGTTGGGCAGAATCGGGATCACGTATTTAGCCGAGGCAGTTTTGCCATTGAGTTTAAACTCTAGAATGCGCGAGGGTTTTGGCAAAATTTTGACCAGGTCGGTTTTTTTAACTGCTGGTTTGGCGTTGAGATTTTTGTTAGGAATTGCAACCAGTTCAAACAGATAGTCTCCAGGCTTTTGAGCATTGGTTGAAACGTTTTGGCAAATCAACTGCTCTTTCAAAATGCAAAATTCTTTGAGTGGGGCAGGCACTCCTTGACTGAAGTCATATTGCCTAGAAGTACTAATGACCGCGCCTTCTGGAGTGCGTCCGGTGAGCTGCAATGACTGCAACTGATTGGGATTGGCGATCGCCCAATTCAGCCGAATCTCCGCTTGTTTGGCGCTGGCAGAAGTCGTAGCACCAGGACGCGCACCCGCCTGACTGATTTCTTGATAACCAGGCTGAGTGGAGGTAAAGCTGAGGATTTGAGGTTGGGGAATGGCAGCGATCGGCACGGGGTTGGTTTTAGCAGTTTCAGGCATTGCCCCCCGTCCGGGTTTGGGCGACAGCACCATTTCAAACTGATAGGTTCCCGGCTTGCGGGCGCTGGTGCGGATATTGCGGCAGTCCAGCGCGACTGGAGTTTGAGTGCAGAAGGGTTGCAACACCGAGGGCATCCCCTGGCTAAAGTCATAGACTTCTGGGCGGGTGAGCAGTGCGCCTTCAGGTGATAGCCCGGTGATTTTGAGGGATTGCAGGCGATCGGGGTCACTAATTTGCCAGCCCAACCGCACTGCATCTTCATTGATCGCTGCGTAGGAAGCATCTTCTGAGAAAAACTGGGCAATTTTGGGAAAAGGCGGTACTCGAAACAGCAGCCACCAGAGCAGATAGACGATCGCCAGCAGAGTTAAAATAGCCAACAGCAACAGCGGCAAAAACTGCCACCAGGGGCGCGCTTCCCACAGCAAAAAACCAGGTAGGTTATCGATCGTCAGCGGTAACTGCCGAGCATCTTCTAGGTCAACGCTGAAGTTCAAAACCCGTCCGCCCCCAAAAATCGGTCGTCGCCACCATTTCTTGGGCTGCACCTTCAAGCCCACGCCAACTACTTCTTTCGGGGCGATTTGCACCTGGGTATGGTCTAGGGTGTAGGTGCAAAGGTCATCTTCATCCAGATTGTTAATTCGCAGCAGCACATCCCGCCGAGTGTTGCCCGTATTGTTCAGCCTCACCTGATACAACCCTGCCTGTCGTCGCACTCGGCTAATAATGGTACGAAGTTCTACCTGAAGTAAATAAGTGGGCGGCACCTGGATATAGACTAAATCTAGCAGCGCCAGTTCGGGGCTATTTTCGGAATAAAGCCGCAATGTGGGGATGTAAGTTCCGGCTAGGGCATTGAGGGGAGGCGTGATCACTAAAGAAATCAGGCTTTGCTCACCCGGATTTAGATTGAGGCTATCGGCATTGACGACTAAGCCCGAACCCTGCATTCCTTGAGGGTAGGTGATGAAAAACCAGGTGCGCGGTAAGTCGGTGCAGATGAGGCGAAACCGATCGACGCGATCGCTGCGGTTATGCACCAACACTTGCACAGGTAGCGCCCCTCCGGGTTGAATCACCGCCAGTTGAGTGGGGTTTGTGGCGGGCTGCAAGGCAAAGGTGGGGTCACTGGTATGAACCGTATCCTGCGTGGCAGGCAAAATCTGAATTTGCTGAGCAAACTGAATGGGAGTGTCTTCGGGGTAGTGTTCTTGAGCATCCACCACCACCAGATAGGGATAGAGTCCTGGGAGCGCATCGGTGGGCACTCGAATGGGGAAAACGACCTCCCCGCTTTGATCGGGTCCTAAAGCCAGTCGCTCCCGCAGTGATAGGCACCACTGCTGCAAGAGGGTTGAGCGATCGTCAATGGAAACATCAATAATTGCGCTCTGTTTGCCTTTGTTGGAGATGGTGACGCTGAAGCTGAACACCGAGCCAGGAGTCACCATTTCTTTGCCAGAGGAGTTGAGAATCACCGCTAAGGGTTTTCCAGGAGCCACCGCTTGGAGACTGCTTTCACCGATCGCGCTGATCTCGCCGCTGCCATTTTGCCCCACCGACTCTGGATCGGAGGTCGAGATTAAGTCATGCCGTCCACTAACCATGTTTTTCAGTCCTCTCTCACCATCTGCTCACATCAGCCCTATTGACAGTCGGAGCGAGACTGCTTCACTCGATATAGATTGATTTGAGTATCGTCGCCACCTGTGCCTATTAGGATGTCATCTTTCGATCGGATCACATCGACTGAATTAATCGATTTGCTTGATTGATCGAGGACATTGCCAGCGATCGCCTGATCCCAGCGATCGCCGCGTGTGGTTAAGCTCCACAGAATGGCGCGACCATCACCGCCAGCACTCGCCAAATAACACCCATCTGCACTGAACGCCACAGAACGAACCACCTTGTCAGGTTTCCACTCATCAAGCACTGGGCACTCTGCGGTGCTGTTGAGGCAAGAACGCAGGTTCCAAATTTTGATGGTTCCCTGATTGTCGGCGCTAGCGAGCAAATAGGGTTTAGCGGCAGCAGTCGCAAGGCTGAGAATGTAGTTGGCTTCGCTGCTAGTTCCATACTTAAGCGATCGCACCGTATCTTTTTTCAGATCCCACAGCACCAATTGGTTAAACCGTCCGGCGATCGCTAAATGACTGCCACGATCACCCACCAACTTGAGGGCATTGACGGCAAATCCCATCTGTTTTTGCCGTTGCTTCGTCGGCTGGATGGATGCAATGTTGGGGTCTAGGCTCCACTGCACCACTAAACCACTGCCATGACCGCTGAAGAGGGAACGCGAATCTGGCGTGAAAAGCAGATCAAATACGCGATCGTCAGATTGGTTTGAAAAGGTTTGCAGCGGCTGGCGATCGCCCACAGTAGATTTCCAAAGCTGAATTTCACCATTTTCTAAACCAGCCGCCACTAGGTCGTTATTAATCGGGCGATAGCGCACTACCCGCACCGCTTTCTCAGTTTTGGCGATCGTTCCAATATACTGATTAATCAAGGGATTCTCAAAGCCATCGGTGCGCCAGCTAATCATCGATTGGTCATTAGAACCACTAATCATCTTGTCTCCCACACCGTTAAATTGCACCGAGTTCAGCGGGGCAACATGTCCCCAGAAGGGGTTATGTGGATTGAGCCAGGAAGACCACCACAGCAGCGATAGCAAACCAAACAGGCTCAACGCTTGCAGCCAAACTGGCAGCACTGGATGCAGAGTTAACCGCAACAATTGGGTGTTGTTGCGTACTTCTAACCGAGGATCGGACAGCTTTGCTTTGGTTTCAAACAGGCATGTTTGAGAAAAACCCACCCAGTGCCGCCGCTTGGTGACCAATAGATCAACCTGAGCGGGTTGATTCATCGGCAAATCTGCCTGGTCGGGGATAATCTCAAGTTGACACTTTGGCTGCTTGTCTTGGGGCTGCACCGCGATCGCCACCTGCTGCGGCAAATTACTTTGATTGATAAAGTGGATCGGGTAAGTGACCTGAGTTTGCTTCCAGTTTGGCAACCAGGCACCTTGGCGCGGCATCTGCTGCTTGGAGAGGGCGCAACGAACATCAACACTCCCGGCTGGCAGCACATAAAGGCTACCATTGGCGGCAGAAGCCGGTTCGTTGGGGCGGTTTGCCTCTACCAAAAACAGATAGGTTTGGCAGGGAGCATCCGCTAGATTGGGAATACGACAGAGAAAACTCGTTTTTGCCTTCCCTTCTGGAGTGAGTTTTAAGCGCCGCTCTGAACCTTCGGTGAGCCAATTGAGCGGAATACCCGCACAGTGAACCACCACTTCCGCCGACAAATGTTCTGGGTTTTCTAGTTCAACCGGAATTTCGACTAATTCATCGGGCTGCACCTGAAAAGTGCGGACAGGCAAGGCGATTTTGAGCGGCACATACGCCGTTCCTGGTTGCAACAGCAGGCGCAAAATCTGGCGCTCTTCTTGCCGCAAATCCATCGAAAAAATGCGGACGGTCAGGTTCATCAAGCCGACAAAACCGGGTTTAGGATTGTCGATGATTTGAACCGAAAATTGGGTGCGATCGCCGGGAGGATTTTTGGTAGATATATCCGGCGAAACAGTATACCAATAGGCGTTTGCATGACTATCGACTCCGGCTGCCTGAATGTCTAACTGGAAGGAAGCAAATTGATCGCTCTGATTCACCACAGCTATCTCAAAAGTAGCGGGAATTCCCCCCGGCTGATAGGTGATTTCTTTGGTTGAGAGTTGAATGCGAATCAGGTCTTTGAGCATAAGAAAGTTTGAGTTTCGAGTATTTTTCGCGTAGCCGTTTCTGGAGAAGATATTTTGAGTTCTTTCTGCTGTTGCCTAACCCCTAATCCTTGCAGTCTGCCCCTTTTACACTCTAAATATCTGGTTGAGGCGATCGCGAATCCAGTCAACTGGATTTTGGGCAAAGCTGGTTTCATCGTTGAGCAAACCGTGGCTGCGGAGGCTTGCTTGGCGTTGCTCTAGTTCCGCTTTATACTCGCTTAGCTGATTGGCGATGATTTCTGCCAGTCCAGTATGCTCTTGCAATAGGGTTTGGAATCCGGTTTGATTAATCGCAAACAGAACGGTGGGTTCTAAAGCGCGAACAGTGGCGGTGCGGGGAATGCCCAATAGCAAGGACAGTTCGCCAAAGAAAGAGCCATCGGTTTGGGTTCTTAAGGATTTTTGCAATGTGTTCACGTAGATTTCAACGCTGCCTTCTAAGATGATGTAGAACGTGTTGCCGGGTTCGTCTTCACGACAAATGACTTCTTGGCTATCAAATTGAATTTGGTAGCCAAGCTGAATTAAGCGCTCAATTTCTTCGGTGTTAAAAGATTGAAAAGCAGGGACTGATAGCAGCAGGTCGGGTAGATTTTGCGGTTGAGGGTCGGACTGCCGCCGCGATCGCCGCGATCGCTGAATTAAATCGGTCACATTGCTGCTGCTGGGCGATCGCGTGACCATTGCCATCGCTTGTTTGGCGCTAGTTGTTTCGTAGCGCAGTGTTTCGACCAACTGCTTCATAGACTGTTCGCGATCGGAGATCACACTCATCATTTGGCGAAACAGTCCTGCGAGTTGACCGAGTTCATCCGATCGCCGCGCTACTTTATCTAGTTTTCTCAAATCAGCTTCTTCGGCTTCATCCGTCCCAGCTTCATTCGCACCATATTGATCCTGCGTAATTTTTTGAGTCAGCCGCGCCATGGGCACAATGGGCTGAATCACCATCTGGTTCAACAGCGTATTAATCACCAGCAAAACAATGGCAAAAATCCCCGCAAACACCGCCATCATCAGAAAAAGCTGATGATGATAGCTCTGAAATACCTGCTCAGCCGGCACGTATATCGTTTGGGTTGCCACAATTTGGTTCATTTGCCACCCAAACCCGTGGTCTGCGCCATAGGTGGCAAGTTGACTCTTAGGGGCGCGGCTAGGAACGCTATGACACTCCAAGCAGCTTTGTTGCTTGATCGCCAATGGACGAGCAACATAAAACAAATTTTTGCCCGCTACCTCATGAAACCCCGACATTTCTTGCAAATCGGAATTCTGGCGAAATTTCTGCACCAGTTCTGCTTCAAACTCATTGGCAAGATCTCGCGAATTGGTGGGGTTGAGGGTCGCATCTTTGTAAAAATAATCGCTGAATCCTGAACGTTTGCGTAAGAACTCAAAGGATTCTCGTGCGGCATAGGAAGGAATGGATTCACGAATAAAGGTGGCTGAAGAATCCAAACGATCTGTAAATAAAGGCTGTACTTGATTGTTGGTGTAAGCGCGAACCGCATCGACCATTTCCATCAACAAGGTTGCTTGAGCCGAAACTTGTTGTTCTGCCTGTCGATGGGCGGTGGAAGAGAGCAACACGCCGCTGAGCAAAATGCCGCTGAGAAACACGATCGCCAGCACCACAATAAATTTAAGACCCAGCCTAAGTTTTTTGAACATGGCGTTTTTTGGAGAAAAGGTTAGGGGTCGGGTGTCAGGGGCGTATACTCAGCACCCTGCTGTAGCTGGGTCAACTGTCGTCTTTTCCAGGAGAAGTGCAGCAGGTTGATGCCCATCTCTTGGGCAGTGCGAATGGTTTCACGGGATAGAGAAAGCGCCTCATCTAAGCCCCACGCTTGGGATAGAGAACCAATCGACAGCACCAACCCACCCCAATTAAATAGCTGAACTGGAAACCCTTCGACACTGGGGAATTGGGCGAACAGAAAGGGCGATCGCAGGGGATGATCGCGCCCTAGGATGCCCGCTGTGTCAACAGGAATGCCGATTTCTTGGGCAACTGCTTGCAGGGTTAGGGCAATGTCCTGAATTTGTTTATTCAAAGCAGCTTCCACGGCAGTTAGCTCCGCTGCTACATCTCGCTGCATTTGGGCGGTGTTTGGCTCTTCGACAAAGCTATCGATCGCGCTTTGTAGCTGCTGCCGAATCAACCCTAACTCAGCAATTTCTGACTCTTTTAGTGACGTTTCTACGAAGATTGTGGCTCCGGTGGCAACATGCTGCTGCAAGGTTTGTTTTTCGGAGGCATTCAGCGTGAGAAACTGCTGACGGGTGAAATAGAGCAGATCGGCAGGAAAGCTCACAGCATCAGTCAGGGCAAGATTGATCGGCTTAATCGCAATTCCCTCCATGATCGGATACTGCGCTGGCAGCGATCGCAGCAACGATTGTAGGGAATAGGTCACGGTTTCATCCACGTGACTATCTGCCTCTGTAATCACCTGAGCAACGCAGACTTGCTGCATGGGGCGGGCTTGCGCTAATTGGCGATGCCGTAAATCGAGGGTGTTGGCGCTTGGGTAAAATACGTCGGTAGCGGGAAGCAGCCGCACATCGCCAGGAATCAGTTGCACTCGGCACAGTTCTACTTCGTCACGGCTGGATGGAGTGCTGGTTTCATCAATCCGAAAGGTTTCTTGAACGAGGTCGCGATCGCTGTATCCTTGTAGCCGATCAGGATCAACATACCGCAGGGTGACGTAGATGGTGAACGCACCAGTTAGGGGCGCGGGTGAGGCAATCCGAAAGGCGATCGCTTGGGGCACCACAATCGGATTGCCATAGCCATCGATCGCCACCCCCTGTTGAATTTGCAGCCATCGCTGATCCCGATGCTCCGGCGCAATCTCATCTGGAGCCGGAATCAAGCAAACGCCTAAACCGCTAACAATTCCCGCCTGGTTGAGCGATTGATAATGCACATTTTGCCGTTTGCGGTGATACTCATGGGCAAGCCGCCACCGTTCCGCCGTTAGCAGCAAGCCGTCATTGACTTGAAGCCGCTTAAACGGTTCGATCGGCAAAGAAGGGGGTTGTTTCAGCATAGTTAAGGCTCCAAAACGATCGCGGACGGCTGCACAAACAAATCATAGGTACAAAAGGCAGGCTTTTCCTGCTCAATCACAGTCCGCACTAGCGCTTCATCAATTTGGCTCACGTCATCTGGGCGCAGATGAACCGTGAAATAAAACGGTCGCCCACCCCCCAAAATGGCATCTTCTCCAATGTGCGCCGCCCCTGCCACAAAGCCTGGACTGAAGAATTCTGTAATGCCAATGTGTTTGGCATCTTCTGGCAAATGGTGATCTAGGGGCAACCCGGTTGCCAAATGGAGATAAAACCGCATTCCGCGTCGGGTGCCGCGCCACCGATAAATCTCGATCGCATTGCGAATTAGATAACGCTGCCGCTCTAGGCTGAGAGTGGGCAGCAGCGACCACCCCACCCAATGGGCTAAAAAAGGCAGCAGCGCAGTGGGGGCGGTCAATGGGTCTAAATGTGCCCAGAGAGTATCCAGGCTTTGAACAGCAGGCTCAAAGCTTTGTTCAAAAATTTTGAGAAACCGCCCGACAAAATCAATTTCTCCATAGATGGCAGGCAAAAAGCTGGGATACAACGTATGGGGACGAATGTAGAGATTGAAAGCAGCCGTTTCAGCCTGCCTGCGCCCAGTGTCATGTTCTGTAGTGTGAGCCGAGAAGTGCCCTTGATAGTTCAGCTTTAGGGTTTCTTGGGGATGCAATGACTGGTGCTGTTCAAAAAAATCCGCTGGAATCTGAAAGTACAGCACCGCTTCGGTTTGCTGCCCTGCAAGGACTTCAGCGCCTTCAGTGCCAATCCGACACCACTCCTGGGGAAAATTTCCTTCCACTTGCAAACTAAGCTCTAGGCTGCGATCGCCCAAGTTGCGGATTTGCACCACCATTTCGCTAGGTTCCCCCGGACGGATCACCAGGTTGAGATTAGAGGCGATCGCGTCTGTCCCCATCCAACTGCCCGGTTGCGACCCTGCGCTCGTTAGCAACGCCTCCGAAATTTGCATTGGCGTGAGCATTAAACTAATGGCTTGAGTAGAACGGGGCATAGGGATAAAGAGAAGAAAAAAAGGGGAAGGAGATTTCAGAGTAGCTCTTCTAGCACCTGACACCTGACACCTGCCATCTAGCGTCATCCAATCAAACTAATCGCATGGCTTGATCGCAGGCGGTTGTCTGCCCAGGAGCAGATCAGCCCAAGGGAGCCGGGATCGACGATGCCGGTGGAGGAGAGGGAACGAATCCAGGTGTCTCCTTGCAGATGGAGTTCAAACAGCAAGATGGCTCCTAAATAGCGGACTCCGACGGTCTGCTGGAGCAGGCTAACAATGTCGGATGGGTAGACGGGGCAGCCGAATGTCCATCCTTTGCCGCCTAGTCCGCCTGTGAGCGGATTGAGGAACCGATAAAGGGCGACCTGCAAACTGCGAAGAATCACTTGCTGTGCTTGGGGATGATTATATTCTGGGTCTAGCCCAACTTCTGCCTGCACGGAGACCCCAACATAATCGGGTTGTTGAAGCTGCACTTGAACCCCCAACAGGCGGCGATCGTCTAAATAAGCGAGAACTTGCTCTTTGAGCGGTTGGGTCAGCCTTAATTGATCGGGATGAATGCCTTCACTGCGCTGAATCCCCTCAGTGTTGGCTTGGGGCACTACCAGTAGATTGACCACGCCCGGTGTGGGGTTGCTGGTGGATTGGGGCAGGCAGCAGGTTCGCGCTACGGCTCCAGCGCCCCCTTGCAGCGTCAGGGTTTCAAAGTCTTCGGGGGTAACGGCACGATCGCGCGATCGCAGCAGTCGCGGCACCCGAATCACTGCATTTTCCAACGATTCCGCATCTGCGCCATTATAAGCGGCGCTATGATTGGTCACGCGATCGACGTAGGGAACCGCCGTTTTGGGAATTTGTAATGTGCCTCGCTGCACGTTGCCCCGTTGCCCACCGCCAGTGCGATAGGCTGCCATCCGCAGGAGTGACCCTTTCGCTGGAATCGCGCCATACTGCCGTTCTAGGTTTTCCAACGCGATCGCCTGATCCCTCACCTGCAAAGCGCTTTCCCCGTTCACCTGCGTTCTGGCGCGAAACTGCACCTGTTCGCGCAATTGGGCAGGCTCTCGAATCAGTGGACCAAACTGGATTACTCCAGTCAAAGAATCCAGGGTGTAATGACGGTCTTGAGCGCCCGAATCAGCAAAATCAGTTACTTCTTGCCACAGTTCTGGTAATCCATTGGGTGGCATCACCAGCAAGTGTTCTCCGGCATGGCGCGGTAAAATTGAGCGACTTTGCAGTTCAAAGGTTTGTCCTGGTGTGCCATCGCTTTTACCAACCAGTTCATCGTAAATCAACGTGCATTGGCTGGCGGTGACTGTGCCCCCAATCGCTCGGATAGAAAAACCCACCAGTCGCGGCGATCGGTTATAGCCAGATTGCAATCCGTCCGGCGGCGTATACACACAGCGCAACCAGCGCCCCTGGTAAGTTGCAAAATAAGTCGCCGGGAACTGGAGCGGCAAATGCAGGACTACATCTGCTTCCTGAATTGGGTTGAGGGCAGGTTGACCAATATCATCAAAGCTAAACCCCCGTGTGCTATCGTCCACTTCTTGCAGCAACACCGATTGCCACACCTGCCCATTCCACGCTTCCCAACGACGCGGCGGATGGTCGGGGTTAATGCCTGTGGATGTTGCCGCTTCTCCTCGCAGTTTCAGCGCCAATACATTGCCCTCGATGGGCTGATTGGGATCGAGCACGAGATAAAAACAGTTTCCTGGCTGAGGAAGTTCTGCAAAAACAGACTGTTCTCGCCCTTCCCAACTGCCATCAGTTTGCTGAGTCCACAGGTTTGTTAAGCGATCGCGCAGCAGTTGCGGTGCAGTTTCCGTCCGTTCTGCGGTGAGAAATTGAGTAATTCGCGGCTTGCCAATGACGAGCGGCTGATCGGTGCTAAAGACGATCGCTACTTCCGTCTCAGTCCGAAGCGTAGCAACCTCGGTTCCGGCGGCAATTTGGTAAGCTTGCGGTAGCTCCGCACTTAGGTAAAACGTCAGTTCAGTTCGTGCTGCTGCGGCTGCCTGTAGCTGCACTCCCAACATTTCTAAAAATACGACAAAGTTGCGCCGGGGCACCTGGTTAAACCGCATCAACATTTGATCGGTCAACCAGGCGAATAGCTCTACTAGGGTAATCCCCGGATCGCCAGGGTTATAGTTCGTCCACTCTGGGCAATAGCGCGGAATCCGCAGGATGCACTCATCTACCAGATCCTTGAAGGTGCGATCGTCTAAGTCGGATTTTGGCAGCTTGGGTAAAAAATCAAATTCCATGGGTGGGGAAATGAATGACGAATGGCGAATGGCGAATGGCGAATGGCGAATGACGAAGGGTGAGAAACAAAACTCAAAGCTCTTCCTGACTCCGAACTTTCTAACTCCGAACTTTCTAGCTGACGGGCTGCAAGTAAAAGGGATAAACCAAACTGCGAGTCTCGTGGCTGTCTCTGGGATGGTAGGCGATCGTAATATCCACCCGACCGCGCACCGGATCAGGATCAGCGCGAATATCATCCAGCATAATTCGGGGTTCCCATTTTTCCAACGCTTCCTGAGTGTACAAGCGTAAGAGCAGCAAGGTTTGGGTATTCATCGGCGCAAATGCCAACTCTGCCAACCGAGAACCAAAATCAGGACGATAGACGCGCTCTCCAAGCTGAGTTCGTAGAATAATTTGAATCGATTCTTCAATGTTGCGAGTTGTGGCGCTAATTTGCACACCGCCTTGAACCGTCACTCGCAATGGAAATGCCCATCCTTGACCCAGATGCGCTTGGTTTTGTATTCCCTCTGGCATGAAAATCCCTTTCTTGAGATGGATGTCAAATGGTTATACTGCTGTTACGAAATCATCGCCAATCATGTTTTAGCGCATAACTACCAGCAATTCAGGATTGTTAATGAAACTTTTATAGATTTAGGAGAAGGGTAAGAATAATGGCTGATTTAGAAGCTGGACTAAACCTCTGGCTGAGCAACAATTTCTGCTAGACGCTTGATGATTTGTAAAACTCGATTTAGGTGATTATTTTGCCCTAAAACAAACTAACGCGATCGCCCTTGCCAAACCTCAACAACTCGACTGTGTGGTCACGAAGTGTGTGTAAAGCGCGATCGCACTACTCAAACAATCAGCGATCGCAGGTGTCATGGAGTAATCTGATTCGTTGGCGATTCTTGATCTCGACGTTGGATAATAGTCTTAGCGCTCAGTATATTCAAGAGGTCTGATTGTGGTTTTTGCTCAAACCAGTCTCCCAGATGTAATAACAGATCGCCTCACAGTAGACGAGTATCGGGCAATGGAAGAAACCAACCTAGAACGTCATGAATACTGCAACGGGGAGATTATTACGATGCCGGGAGGTTCTGAAGCCCACAGCGCGATCGCCAGCAACTTATTAATTTACTTGGGTTTTTTGCTGAGAGACACCGATTTTCGTTTGTACAACAGCGACTTGCGAGTTTGGATTCCTGACTATCAGTGTGGGACTTACACCGATTTGATGATGATAAATGGCGCGCCAGAGTTTAATGGCGATCGCAATGATGAGATTCTTAATCCTTTACTGATTGTCGAGGTTTTATCGCGCTCGACTGAAGCTTACGATCGGGGTGAAAAGTTCAGAAAATATCGCTCCCTTACCAGCTTTTGTGAATATCTGTTGGTCAGCCAAACTGAACCCTATGTTGAGCAATATCACAATCTTGATCGCAATAGTAATGATCGCTGGCAATGGCAAGTCCACTCCCAGCTTGAGCAGGCGATCGTCCTGCACAGCGTGAACGTAGAACTTCCATTGACCGAAATCTATCGTCGCATTCATTTCTAAGGGTGGCTAATGCTCTGACGATCGCCCTCTTTGCTTTCCCCGCGATCGCACTACTCAAACAATCAGCGATCGCACTTTCAACTAAAACCGCGATCGCCCTCCCATCCATAACCGCGATCGCATTCAGCCGAACTAGCGCGATCGCACTTCTTCCCCCTATCGCCCGTGTCGAATCCAAACAATCTAAATGGGCGATCGTCCCCTGCCATTGTCCCTTTTCCCAATCACGATCTCCCCTTGCCATCGCCCTCTTCCCAATCGCGATCTCACTTTTTCCAAATCTCAATCGCCTCTTACCATCGCCCCTTTCCCTACCGCGATCGCTCCCTCCATTTTCACAATTGATCGCCCTCAACCCAATTTACGGCGATGGGCGATCGCTCTAAGCTAAGCTAGGGAGAGGTCTAATCCCTCTATCTAAATCATGGACGTTGTAAAACTGACCACGAGAGTTGATGAACATGGATGTTTGAATCTGAGTATTCCGACGCAATTAGCGGGAACTGAGGTGAATGTTGTGATTGTGATGAATCCAGTTGCATCCGTTGAGCAGCCGCAAGGCAAGTATGATTTCTCTGATTTGGTGGGTCGGTTAACCTGGCAGGGAAATGCCATTGCCATGCAAAGGAATCTCCGGGATGAGTGGTGATCGCTACCTGTTGGATACGAATGCGATCGTAGCGCTGCTCCAAGGAAATTCTCAACTCACTCAATTATTGAAAAATGCTGATTGGATAGGGATATCAGTGATTAGCCAAATTGAGTTTCTGGCGTTTTCTGGACTAAATCAAGTTGATCGCCAGCTTTTTCAGGAGTTTCTTCAACGAATTGAGGTGATTGATTTAGCTTCAACTGGCGCTGACTTGGTTGAGAAAATCATTGAAATTCGCCAACAGTTTCGATTGAAATTACCAGATGCGATCATTGCGGCGATGGCGATCCAAAATTCAGCAGATGTCGTGATGGCTGATCAAGAATTTGCAAAGGTCAATGTTTTAACGGTCATTAATTGGTAGAGATCGCCCCTTTCCATGCGCCTTTCTTCCAATCGAGATCGCACTCAGTAGTTGTAGAACGATCGCATTTTGAGAGCCGCGATCGCCATAAGATTTAAGATCGCATTAAAATTTGGGCTTGATTTCAGAAGTCCAAATATCCAATACCTTTTGGGCATCTGCTTGAGAAATATGACCAATATGAGCAATCAGTAGAGATTCTTCGAGACAATCCAGCCGAGCGAGCCGAACGACTGAGGCAACTCGTAAGCCACTTTGCTACCAATCGTTCAGGATTACATCGGTGACTTATCTCGGTGGTGCAGAGGTTATCGCAGCGACGATTACATCTTGGGCATCTAGCCACAACACTAAAACTGGGCGTTTTTTGGCAGCACTACCATCCGTAAAGAGGATTTCAGCAACCCAAACATCACCGGGTGTAATCGTCATACAGTCCTTCGTCTTCTGGAGCATAGCTCTTCAGGAAAGCTTGATGACTGCGGGTTGGCAGAGGTGCGGAGCAAGGGGGAACAACGGGTTGGATTGTAATGAGCCAGCGCCCTGCTCCAATGCTGGTAGCTAAGTCGGGAGGTAGAGCTAGCGGTTCACCGGGTTGTAGATCGATTTCGTAGGTGAATTTTGATTGGCTGCTCATAAAATGAATAGGCTAATATTGCATATCTTAAATTGTAGCGATCGCAGGTTCCATAGACAAAAATCGCATTCAGCAGTCATAGAACGATCGCACTCTCCCTTAATTTCGCGATCGCCCTGAAAGAGTCGTATCATTCGTAATTCATCCAAACCTGTAGAATAGCTCAGACGGGTTTTGGTATATACTGTAAATGAGATTTGAATGGAACGATAACAAAGCTGAATCAAATGCTCTGAAACATGGCATCACATTTGAGGAAGCTGTAACCGTTTTCGCTGATCCTTATCTCCTATTTACGGAAGACTCTAAGCATTCTCAGGGAGAAGAAAGGGAATGGGCGATTGGAGAAGCAGAAAATGGCTCAATTGCTGTCGTTGTCTTTACGATGCGAGGTAAACAAATCAGGATTATTAGTGCAAGAAAGGCGACAAAAAAGGAGTGCCAGCGATATGAGTCAGGAATCTGAGTTTCCGTTTGAAAGAGCGAGGCGAGTCACGCCAGAAGAAAGCCAAGAATTCAGAGCCGCGATCGCTGACCAATTTGGGATCAAACTGAAGAAGCGGGGTCGCCCTACCAAAGAGGAAGAGGAAAAGTATGAGCCGATTTCGATTCGACTTCACCCTAAAGTCTTAGCTTGGGCGAGAGAAGAGGCAAACAAACGAGGAATTGGCTATCAAACGGTGATTAATGAAGTGCTCTTGCTGCAAATTAGCCAGTGAGTTATGGAGTGAGCGATCGCCCCGTTTCCTTGCCCTATGATGAAAGATCGCCTTCCTCTTCCCAATCGCGATCGCACCTACAACCGCGATCGTAATTCAGCAGTCATAGAGCGATCTCGCCTTTCTGTTTCAGGCATCGCACCTTCCTAAACCAGCATTTATGGAAAAATCAGCAGCCTTGCGGTGATCTACTTTCATAAAAAATGCGATCGCGCTGCTTTTATTAACAGAGCCTGGAAGCCTTTACTATGGAATCATGCTGAGAGGAAAGAAGGGAGTCACAAACCAGTTGAAACCATATGAACAACAACGATAAACAAATTTACAATTACACTGTTCTTCTGGAAAAAGAATCCGATGGCGGTTATCACGCGTTTTGTCCGAGCCTCAAAGGATGCCATTCTCAAGGAGATTCGTTTGAAGAAGCGATCGAGAATATTACAGAAGCGATTGAATTATATCTTGAAAGCTTAAGGGCTGATAATCAGTTAATTCCTAAAGAAGATTTAATTGTGAAGCCATTAACTATCTTGGCATAAGTAATTTTCCCAGCGTCAAAGCTAGAGAATTTATCAAAGTCATCGAAAAGTTAGGTTTTTATCTTGACCGTCAAAAGGGAAGCCATGCTGTTTACAAAGATAGTCGTGGACAGAGAGTCATTTGCCGCTTCATTCAGGAAAAGACCTAAAACGGGGAACTCTAATGGGCATGATTCAGGATATTGGGATTGACAAGGAAACTTTCTTTGAGTTGTTGGGAAAATAATCAATCAGCTATAGCTTTATTGTTTGGTGTCGGCACTCCAAAATCAGCGCTCGTCCCACCGCGATCGCATTTCAATTCGATCGCAGGTTCCATATATAAAAATCGCATTCAGCAGTCATAGAGCGATCGCCTTCCTCTTCGCGATCGCCCCTCCTAACCAGCTCGCGATCGCCCTCTCACCCATAAGCGCGATCTCACTTAGAAAGCCTCCGAACCATGAACATTTGCTGCTTTGTCTTTGCTAATAAAGCTAGACATCCCGCTCGTGGCGCTTCCCTTCAACGCAACAAACTTATCTGCTATCCCCATTGAAGGAAACACTTTTGTATTGCAGAAGTTTTTTAGTTGATCCGCGCTGTTAGGATCGTGCCAAGCCTCAATATCAACACGGGCATTCGCGCCCTCTGGCTTCACAAATTTAGGCAATCGGTTGAGAATCTTCTGCGCTGTAATCCCACCATCAGTCCCAGTTTGGATTGTATTGCGAATGGCATCCCGCGACATATTGGCAGTCTTACCCGAATGTTTCACGCCAACAGCACTATCTTTATTAAACATGGCATCGTCGCCATACACCTTGAACAGTGGACTGTTCTGTCCATCCGAAACTTCCATGCCCTTTTCACAAAACACATTATGCAACGCATTCGTTGACTTCTGAACATAGGCATTATTCAGAAACGCAAGATAGTCCTCGTAGGTAACAGCCGCAGCCATTCGTTGATAGCTTGTATCATCACCACGCGTATTGTCATCCCCTTTGCTCTTGGTGAGGGCAGTCTCAAATTTGACTTGATCTTTGGGTCTATACTCGCCGCGAAGGATGTACTTGTCTGGTGAAAATGTGTTCTTTTCTAGCCTCACAATCCGATCCTGCGTTAGGTTTGAGAGTGCCGCATTCAACGTATCCGCATTTCTCAGCGGACTCTGGGCTAGCAAGTTTGCATGAGTTTGTTCAAGCGCGTCTGCACTGGGTATGGTTTGGGTTTGCCACCACTCCATGAGTGCTCGTTCATCACTGGCAGGGTTTTGAAGGGATGCCGGAACTTGCAAGCCCGCCGCATCGAACCGATCCTTCCAATCATTTCCAGAATCTTCCACCGCTTGAGGGTTCTTTGCCCGATTGGTGGTTTGAGTCGCATCATACCCCTGAACCTGGGTCTTATCGTATTGCATGGCAGACGCGATACCTGGCTGGTTATAAGCGACTTGCTGAATTTTTCGCCAGGTTTCGGCTGAGGCAAAGTCCATGGTCCACTTCTGGGTATCAAGCCACTGCACAAACCATTGCATAATCTGGGTTTTGTTGATCATGTGTCCCGCAGCATAAGAATCTTGCAGATAGTGATCCCCAAAGCCATTGTTGAGTAGCGCTTCATTCGCCGCTTCACTCGCCTTGTCAGCCAGTGTTACCGACTCTTGCTCCTTCAGCGCAATTTGGGCATTTCTTGTTTCTAAATCATCTTGCCCCTCTAAATCGCCAAACGGTAATTCTGCCATTAATACGCTAGCATCTTGCAAGTCGCTCGCTTCTTTTGCGGCTGCCTTGGCTTGTTGATTAAGAGTCCACGATTGTTGAGCAGCTTTCCGCCCTGCATCGTGATAGCCTGCCCATGCGTGCCAGCTTTCAGGGGCAAAGTGACAGGCATTGCGCGCTAGGGTTGCGCCATACTCATCGCTGCTTTCTTTCGCCCCTGAGCCAGTAACCGCCAGCAAGTTGATTTGTCCAGGTACGCCACTAATGTAATCTTGCAAAATTGCGTCCTTAAACTTATATCCCAGTTTTTGATTAACCAGGGTATTGCCTTGCATCATCTGCTCAGAATCCTGCACATTTTGATCCGTTTTTTCGGTATCTGTGAGGCTATCTTTTAACTGGGTATAGATATCTTTTAACCGGAAGAAGGTTTCTTGACGGACACTCTGAATTAGGGTCCAACGAACCTTGGGATCAGCGGTTTTCATCGCCTCAAGATTCCCGTAATAGTCTGCTAGGGTATTCATCTCGCCATAGGTGATCACCAGCGGTTCACCCTCTTTGCCACCACCCGGAATCGACACAAGCACGGTTTGGTAAGTTGGATCGATGTCGCCAGAAGAGCCTTTTGTCGGAGGATTTTTTTGCCATTGATCAAGCCGCCCTAGCTCTTGGGCAAGCACATGCATCACATTGCCCTTTTTGATGGGACCCACTTTTGGGATATTCACCACTGCTTCGTCCTGTTTAGGACCCATGACATCTTTCTGATAAAAAGCTCTTTTTTCTTTTACTTCCAGTTTTGTTTGCTCAATTAATTCTTGCCAGGTTCCTATTTGGGCAAGTTCATTGGGCTGAGCATCACCAAGCAGTTGGTGTTCCCAGGAGGAGTGTCTTTGAATCAAGCCGGGGGCTGTCAGCGGCGGCGCGAGGGAAGCATGGACGGTGACAGGCTGCGGTTGAGATAGCTGATCCTTATTTTCACGCCGTTGCAAAATGGCAGACATGGACTGTCCAAGTGGCTGCATCTGCGCCATTTCGTCTTCGTCTTCATGGCGTTGCACGGAGTCAGTTTGGCTTGGTTCGGGCATTCGCATCACCTGAGCCGCTATGAGATCGGCTTCCTGTTCATAGGAATCTCCGGGTGCCCCAACCGTCAGCTTTGCCTGGATTAGTTTAGTTCCACCCGCACAGTTTGAACAGGGGCAAGCTGCCCCGTGCGCCCCATCAGGTTTACGTTGAATGACTGGAACACAAGAGGCACAGGCACAGCCAGCACTACAGGCGCTAGTGTTTTCTTGGCGCTGCAACTCATTTCCGCCTGTCTGCTGAATTGTATGCGTTAATTCATGTGCCAGTAGTTCCTTGCCGCTGTTTGAGCTAGGAGTATATTTGCCCGAATTGAAGTAGATATGATTGCCATTGGTAAACGCTTGGGCGTGCAATTCCTGGTTCATTTGCACTGCCTGACGATTGGTATGCACTCGCACATTGGCAAAGCTGTGCTGAAATCGCGGCTCCATAAAAGAACGCACTTCTGCATCGAGTGGCTGTCCGCTACTCTGATTTCCTTTAATCTGACTTTCTAGGGTATTGCTGGCTTCAAAACTGCCGCTATTGTCTGCCTGTCGATGGATAATATTGTCTTCATTATGTTCTTCATGCCGTTGCAGCGTTGAAACGTCAGGCTGCCGCTGAAGTTCGTCTTCTTCTTGATGACGCTGAACTGTCGGAGGTAAGGGAAGTTTTGCGATGGAAGGTGTTGAAAGCTTGGCAAAACTGTGTCCTAGCCGAGTTGCGTTTTCCAGTTGGGTTTGCAAGTCGGGGGGTTCCGCTTGGGGCGTGGTTTCAGCCTGAACTGGAGGAGCAAAGGGGCGCGATCGCAACTGGTTTTGCACTGGGGCTGAGGTGGATTGCGGAACCTTTTTTTGAGAGTGCAATCGCGAAACCATAATCACCTAATTTTTTGGCAATACTAAAGAATAAACCCAGTATAGTAATTCAGAATTATCAATCCAAAAAACTACATAATTTCAAATTAAATTTATACGATGCTATGCTAACCCACCAGAATCGGCAGGGATTCCGAATTGCTGGGCAGCATGAATAAGCCCACGATCAAGGGAGAGGATCTGAGCGGCGTGAGTATTTCGGGCAATTGCCAGATGCAAGGCATCGCCTGCTCTCAGTCCGGTCTCCCATTGCAGAATCAATTCACTTGCCAGTTGAAAATCTCCTATGGTGACAGTAAACACGTTAAACGACTGGTCTGCATCTTCCCGAAAGGATTGCATTGCTGCTTGCATGAGCGTCGCACTCAATTCACCCATGCGAACACGACGTGACAGAAGGCTGGCAAATTCAACGACTGTCCAATCGCTAATGGCGAGTTCCGGAGGCGGTAGGTGGAGTAAGATCGCTTCAACTGCTTCACTGGTTGCTTCTGAAATGTAAAAGGGTGCGATAAAACTTGTGTCCAGGTAAATCAATAACGTGCCTCTTGGCGCAAGTTTTGCAGAGTCTCCAAGCTGCTGGCGGCTATTTGAGACTGGAGTTTGCGTAGGGTATGGCGAGAAGATAAAGGACGACGCGATCGCAGGATGGGTGAGAGACGGGCAACGGGCATTCCATGCCGAATAATTGTGATTTCATTGCCCTGTTCAACTTCGTTGAGGATTTGCCCCAAGGTGATTGAGGCATCTGTTACATCAACTTCATGCATGAATCGATACCGTAGTAGAACTTACTCTTTCATTTTATCGCTGGCTTTGAACTCCCAAACGCCCCTTGCGCCTACCTGTCTCACAATTGTCGCCCAATTCCCCAAACCCAAACACTTGAGGTAGGCGATCGCGCCATTCGTTCTCGATGATTCGGACTACAAGAGCGGCGATCGCAACTGGTTTTGCACCGGAGCTGAGGTGGATTGCGGAGCCTTTTTTTGAGAGTGCGATTCCCTTTGAGAGTCCTTTGGATAGCTTCACTAACGTGGAACGAATCGCGAAACCATAATTCCCTTACCTGTTAAGTTTGATGATAAATAACGCGGTTTTTCCAGATGCCGAATGTGGCTCTCACTCAAACCCAGCCTTTGACTTCAGCATCAGTCAATGGTTTTTCCAGCTTAATGTATTCGCTGCGGGTTGCCTGCAAAATGTGTGCCATTGTTACAGGTTGTTCCGCAGCAGCAGCGAGAAAAGCGGCATTCAGAGCAATGTTGCGAATGTTACCGCCTGCGACGCTGAGCTTTGCCAGTTTTGCGATATCTAGCCCTTCAGTAGGCGTTTGAGCCGGAAACACTCGCCGCCAGATTTCGGCGCGTTGAACTGCATCGGGAAAGGGAAACTGGACGATAAACCGAATCCGGCGGAGAAATGCCTGGTCGATCGCGTTTTTCAGATTGGTCGTCAAAATCGCCAAGCCGCGATAGGCTTCCATCCGTTGCAGCAGGTAGCTGACTTCCATGTTGGCATAGCGATCGTGGGAGTCTTTCACCTCCGATCGCTTGCCAAACAGGGCATCCGCTTCATCAAACAGCAAAATCACGCCGCCCACTTCCGCCGCATCAAACACGCGCCCCAAATTCTTTTCCGTTTCGCCAATATATTTGCTCACCACCGCGCTCAGGTCAATTCGATACAGATCAAGCTGAATTTCTGCCGCCAACACCTCAGCCGCCAAGGTTTTGCCCGTGCCGCTTGCCCCCGCAAACAGGGCGCTAATCCCCAGTCCCCGCTTACTTTTGCCGCCAAATCCCCACTGTTCATAAACCTGGGTGCGCTGTTTTAGCTGAATGGCAACATCGCGCAGCACTTGCCGTTCTTGCTCTGGTAATACGAGATCCTGCCACTCGGCGCTAGATTCCATCCGCTGCGCTAATTCATCTAATCGAGGACGCGCCTGCACTCGGCAAATATTCCACAGTTGGGCAGCGATCGGTTGGCTGGATGCCAACTGACTTTTTAGCTTAAGACTGGCAGTGCGGACTGCGGTTGGGGTGAAGTTGAAGTGAGAAACTAAGCCCTCAATCTGACCGTTGAGCGTTGGCGCGATTCCCGTAGGGATCGTTTCACGAATCGCGCTCAGGGCAGTTTCCCAAAGGAGGCGCTGTTCATCGGAAGTGGGGCTGGCAACCTCAAACGTGAGAATGGGGCGGTGCTTTTGGCGACAGCGAGTGCGACTGAGCAAAATGACGGGAATGTGGATGCTATCGATCCATTGCGCGATCGCCCCTTGCTGCTTGTCATCCGGCGATCGCTCTTCCCACTCCAGCAATAACGCCGCCCCATTTAGCCGATGTTCTCGCTCCCATAGACGCTTGACCAAGGTGAGACTGCTGAGATCGGTCGGCAGCAATTCCACGGAGATCGCCTGGGGCACCCAGTTGAGTTTGGCGCAGGTTGCTTGGGCGATCGCCTGTTGGCTTGCCAAATCGGCACCACACAATTGCAGTAGGGGCAACAGGGCGGATTCTGGCGCTGCAATTTCACAGGATTGCACCATCTGTTTAACCAGGTGCAAATGGGAAGGCACCAGCGACGTTGGCTGAAAGGGCGGAATAGCCATACCGACTAGATGCTGATTTAAGTGATGATTGCCGATCAAATAATGCAGAATTTGTTCATCAATTCGCAGGGGGCTATCGGTCAGGGCATTGCCGACCCCAATGTCAATCAGTTGCCAGTGACGCAGGGGTGCATTCGGGGCGATCGCGCTCCAATCTGAGTCGGGCAATACTGCCAACGCCAAGCTAAACGTCGGATAGGGGCGCTGAGGATTACCTTGGGCTGCGGCACACAGGGGCGCAAAATCTGCCTCCAGTTCCATTCCGGCACAGAGCAGCAGCAGATCGCGCTCGAAGGGGGAAAGGTGAAAAACGTGGCAGAGGGTGGTGAGTGAGTGTGGGAGTTGGGAGTCGGGTGTCGGGTGTCGGGCTTCGACGTGAGCGCTCAGCCGAACGGTGTCGGGTGTGGTGTGGAGTTTCAGGAGTTGGCGAATATGGGCGATCGCGTCTATCAAGTGAACAGCATGATTAGTGGGATCTGGCTCTAGGGCTAAGTCAAACAGCGTCATAGCTTTTTCGCTTGGACAAAATATCGTTTTGTTGATTTCTTTAGCACCTGGAAGTAGACCGTAAAGATTGTGATTGCTGTCAACAAATAGATTGCTGCATAGGGAAGGTCGAAAAGCAGCAAGATAATCGATGGAATAATGGTAGTTGCCAAGGAAAAAATCGCTACAAAAGCGATAAATGTAATTCGATAGCTGTCAATTAATTTGCTTTCTTTTTCAAGGTTGAGATTGAAAACTCTAGAGTTATTCATCTCGTTTAATTCTCGCCGACAATCTTCTTCGTAGCCTTGAAGATTGTCGGCGAAAAAGATGATAAAAGACTGTTTGATTAAGTTCCAAAAACCAATGGTTGCAATAACAAGCAAGAGGCTCAAAAATCCAATGAAGAGCAAACCGCTGTAATTAATCTTGGGATTTGCCAAGACGATAATATCAACAACAGGCTTCCAGAGGGCGATCGTTGCCCCAATCACGCCCATCAATTTAAAGTCTTCAAAGGCGCTTTTAATATATTCCTCAGCTTGCTGATTGAGCCGAACATACTCTTTGTAGAGGTAGTCTAGCCTTTGATTAGAATCCATAGCTTTATTCTCAACCAACGGTAGTGCTGAAACTATTGATTGACGCGATCGACCACATCTTGCAAATACTGTTGAGCTTCTTTAGGCGGCAACAAAACGACTTCTTGTGGAGACAAAATCTCATATTGTCCACCCCGAAACCCATGTCCAATAATCAAGCCCAATTGAACGGCACGATTACCTAATTCATTTAACTGGTTGAAACCGATGTTTTCCAGTTCTTGGTTAAGGCGTTGTTTTTGAAGTTCATCGTCGGTGTTCATAAAAAATTGAGGATAGGGAATCAAGGGAATCAGCCAGGATGGTGAGCGTCTAGTCAATCAATACCTTTGGGCTGGAGTACCAGTTAAAGGTCGGGCTATTGGGGTCGAGATCAATGCTGAGCAGGCTTTCTGCGCCGTCAACTTGCAGTCGCAGGAGGTAAGCACCAGATTTGACCGCTTGAATGGGAATGGCGATCGCGTGGGTATCGGCGCTGCGGGGCGTTGCTTCAAACTGATAGCCCATGGGCTGGGCGATCGACCACTCATTCATCACCAGCACAACCCGCTGTTTCATGCCAACCATCATATCGGTTTGAATGGTGAGAATGGCTGACCGAAGCTCATCGCCCTGTCCCTGAAGGTTGGTCAGATCAGCCTGTTGTATGGTCGGACGCAACACAATCGGGATGGCGTTTGATTCCAGCGCACACAGTCGTTCAGGTTGCGATGGGGTGCGCTGACGGTGAATTACCTGCAAACCTTGAACTCCCGCTCGCAGGCTGTCGATCGCAAAAGCGGTGAGCGGCACAATGATTTGACTGTCGCCAACGCTAGAAGGAACTGCTTCAAATCCGCCTAGGCGCACATGAGTGATGGCGTTTTGCAGTTGTTTACCGATGATGTGCAGAGTAGTGGTTGCCACAATCGGTTCCAGGTTGCCCAGTTCAGATGCCACCTGCTCGACTACAGGCTGAGCCGGGAACGGAAAAATGCCGCCAAAGCCGCGATCGCGCACTGGCATCGCTTTTTTCAAGGAGTCTTCTCCTTCAATCGTCACCATAGTCACTTTATAGGTCACAGACAGTCGGTAGGGCGCTTGAAAAAAGGTAGACCACACTTTCGACAGGTCATCTAGGCTGAGGTCAACTGGAGTAATCGTGACCTGCTGCACTTGATCCGCTAAGGTTGAGTCTGCCAAAAAGCGGAAACTGGAGTCGGCGATCGTGGCTTGAATCACATCGGGCAATAGGACAGGGCGATCGCTAAAGGTGCGAATGACGCTGCCCAGTAGTCGCTGTGGCTCCAGTTCGGTTTCATTGCCATAAAAGCTAATCATGTAGTGCAAATCAAGCACTGCCTGCCGCCTAACGGGGCTGCCCTTTGTGCGATTCGACAGCGTATCCGTATTTTTCAATGCGGCATTGCGGGAAACCTGGTACAGAAATAGATTAATTCCCGTTTCGGGCGTGCCGTTGCCAATCTGTCCGGGTGGCAAAGTCGTCACCCGCAGCCCATCCACATCTTCCTGCACTGCCGCTTGCAATATTCTTTGTAGCGTTGCCGTGACGGTGGCAACTGCCAAATAATTACTCACGATAATTACTCAAATTACTCATAGAGCGCTGCACTCGTGTCATCATCGCCTCAATTTATCTCACAACCTTCTTCGCTGTCAGTTTTACAAGCCAATTTTTAATTTAAGGATGAAGATCTTGGGGCGATCGCTTGGATTCATATAAAAGAATCCTAAGTACATAAAATCATTAGTCAGGCTTGAAATTGAATTACATAATCCACCAAGATACCTGAACCCCAAGCAGTTTTGGGCTTTGTGCCTTAGTGCCTTTGTGGTGGAGACCATACCCTTTGTCCGGTGAGTTGTATTAAGCAAGATGAATAAACTTTAACTTTTTTAAATCTATTTGCTCACAGAGAATAGCCGTCAACAAATCGATAAATATTATGAATAATATGGCAACTTCCCATAGACATAGTTCACAATCAGAACGATTAGGTGGCACAATTCTAAGGACGAGTTTTTGAGCTTGGTTTTTAATTCAGTACTTTCTCGGTATCTCTCTGATTTTTAAGCGGATATTGCTTTATTGGTTGAGTACTTTATTGGTTGAGTACTTTATTGGCGATCGCACACTCTGATTTCTGAATTTGCTCTAAATTTCCATTGGTTCGGTTCATCTTTACCCAGTCTTAACAGGCTTCAGCGTTTTTCACTCACAGTTGCTTGCAGCCTTAGTAGTTTTACTGATGCTGCCCGTTCATTCGCATCCACCATTGTTTTGCAGCAACCATTTGCAATACAACTATAGTTTTTCAATCTCTACCCGAAGCGAGGATTGTTACTCATGGCATTAGACTATTTTGCTCCTGGTGTCTATGTCGAAGAGGTAGACCGAGGAAGTCGCCCGATTGAAGGCGTAAGCCTGAGCGTTGCCGGATTTGTTGGCTTTACCGAAGATGTGCGGGGCGATGCAGAGTTGTTCAAGCCCATGCTGGTCACCAATTGGAGCCAGTACTTGGAGCTTTTCTCCAAGCCCGGTTCCGATGGTTACACCGACTTCGATGCCTATCTTCCCTTTGCAGTTCAAGGCTGGTTCTTAAATGGCGGTGGACGCTGCTGGGTCGTCAGCATTGGCACCAAGCTGCCCGGTTCAGAACTGCCTCCTCCTGAAGAAACTGGCAGTAAGCTATTCACATCAGGGGGCAAACCCTCGTTGATGTTTAATTTGAAGTTGCCTGAAGCGGATGCGGCTCCCGCGTTGCCATCCAGCAATGGGGCTGGGCGTATCACTATCAGCATTTTGGAAAGCGAGCCAAAACCGCTGGATGACGATGCCGATGAGGATGCTACGCCACCGCTCAACACCGGTGAGTTCTTCTCGGTGGTGGTTCGCAGTGGCAACGAGATTCTGGAGCGCTACGATAATCTGAGCATGAATCCGCAGGTGGAAACCGCCGTGGCAGATTACGCACTTACGGCGCTTGAAGCGTCGGAATTTGTGACGATCGCCAACATTTCTCAAAGTGGGCAAGCGCTTTCTCGTCGTCCCGCCAACGGCTCTTATGAAGTGGCACCGCCTCCCTACATTTCCCCCTTGGCAAACCTGGCGCGAGATGTGCAAGGTGCGCGCAGTGACAAAACCGGAATGCAAGGCATCTTTGAAGTAGACGAAGTTGCGATGATTGCCTGTCCTGATTTGATGCGGGTCTATCAAGAGGGCTTGATGGATCTTGATCAGATTCACGGCGTGATGGAAATGATGGTCAGCCTGTGCGAAAACTCCTTCCCTGGTCCCGCTTACCGGATGGCAGTGCTGGATGCGCCCCCCGTCAAACCGGGCAAAAATGAAAACCGCGCGGTGCCACCCGACCAGCAAAAACCCCAGGATGTATTTAACTGGCTGCGTGAATTTAATCGGCGATCGATGTTTGGCGCACTGTATTATCCCTGGATTAAGGTTGCCAATCCCCGCAATGGCGGCAGACCGATTCTGGTTCCTCCCAGCGGGCACATGATGGGGCTGTGGTGCCGCACCGATGAAACCCGTGGCATCTTCAAAGCGCCAGCAAACGATACTCCACGGGGCGTAATCGGCTTGGCATATGAAACCAACATGCGTGAGCAAGAAATGCTTAACCCAGTTGGGATTAATTGCATCCGCAACTTTGCCAGCTACAATCGAGGCTTTAAGGTCTGGGGTGCGCGTACTTTGGTGGAACCTGATAACGTGCAATGGCGCTACATCAGCGTTCGCCGCTTGATTAGCTACGTCGAGAAATCGATCGAAATCGGCACTCAGTGGGTGGTGTTTGAACCCAACGATCAAGACCTCTGGGCGCGGGTCAGCCGCACGGTCAGCAACTTTTTAGAACGGCTCTGGCGAGAAGGTGCGCTGTTTGGTGGCTCAGCGGCAGAAGCATTTTATGTGAAATGCGATGCTGAACTGAACACCAACGAAACCATGATGCTGGGTCGCCTTTACGTTGAAGTCGGCATTTGCCCAGTCCGTCCGGCGGAATTTGTCATCTTCCGCATTAGCCAGTGGGCACCAAACCAATAGTCAAATGAGCGATCGCGCTAGGGGTGAGCCATAATGCTTGCCCCTAGCGCCGATGATAGAGCGATCGCCCATCACTCCCATCACCACACCTAACCAATCAAATTTTTGCAGCTTAGAGGAAGCTTAATCGTATGGCTGGAGAACTAAAACCGATCGCGGCGAGTAATTTTTACTTTGAAATTGATGGCATGACTGATATGCAATTTAGCAAGATCAGCGGAGTCAAGTTTGAGGCAAAAGTTAAAGGACAAGACAAACCGCTGATGTCTACTAAAGGTGGAAAATCCATTCGCCAAATTAACTCAGCAGGCTTTGAAGGACTTTTTACGCTTGATGTTTCTACCTTAATGAGTGGAGACGACGATAGCACCAGCAAAAAAATGTATGCCTGGTTTAAAAAGTGCCTTCCCGGTGCTGAAAAAGGCGAGGGCAAATGGGGAGAGAGCAAAAAAACCGGCTCCGTTGTGGCTTACGACACCGATGGCAAAGAAGTCATGCGCTGGAACCTAAAGGAAGCGTGGCCCTCCAGCTACAAAATTGGCGATTTAGACGTGAGCGGCAATGACTACATTGAGGAAACCTACACCCTCACCTGCGAGAGCCTGAACCGTGAAATGTAAACAGCCAGTGCAATCAGTCGTACTTCGTGGAAACTAAGGAGTTAATCAATGCCAGAACTTATTTCAAACGCCAAGTTTTACTTTGAAACCGATGGGTTAACCGATTTGCTGGTGCAAAAGATCAGCGGGATGCAGATGAAAATGACCGTTGCCGGAGGAGATGCTCCGATTGGCGTGACCAAGGATGGAAAAACCCAAACCCAGGCAACCATCGGCGGCGTAGAATGCTCTGAAATCACCATTGAATGTGTGGCAACGGCAGATTCAAAAAAACTACTGGATTGGTACAACAAGTGCCACGCCGAGGCGCTTTCGGGCGGCAAGGCGGAAGGTCGGGCAAGTCGCAAGCTGGGGAAAATTGCGATCTATGATGGAGATGGGAATGAAAAAGTTCAGTATGAATTAACCGACGTGTTTCCGACCAGCTACGCCACTGGCGACTTATCCGCTGGTGGTGGTGATTTGCTGACCGAAACCGTGACCCTGGGATTCACCTATTTTGAACGGAAAAAGTGATCGGGTGGTGTGCTGACTACTGAAAATTGCGGACGTTTGTTGCAAAGGATTTTTTCACTGTGCCAGAGCTAGAGTTTCCTGAAATTTTGACCAGTTCGCGCTTCTATCTGGAGCTTAAGCTGGATGGCAGCAAAGATTCAGTAGACGGCTATTTTATGGAATGTAGTGGCTTTCAGGTCAACCAGGAGGCGATCGAAATCTCCGAGGTCACCCCTCAACTATGGGGAAAAAGTGGCAATACCAAAGGGCGCGTTATTCGCACAAAAATTCCGGGCAATGCGACCTACACAAATTTGACCTTACGGCGAGGGCTAACCTGTTCAACAACATTGTGGAATTGGGTGCAGTCGGTGCAAAACAGCGGTTGGGCGACCCAGCGTCGAAATGGGGCGCTTGTGCTATATAACCAGGCGGCAGAGGAGAAATTTCGCTTTGAATTTAAGGGGGCTTGGCCGCTTTGCTACAAAATTTCAGATGTGAGTGCTTCTGGAAGTGACCATGAAATTGAAGAAATAGAAGTCGCGATCGAAGAACTGAAACGGGTGTCACCTACCGCAACCAATGCAAGTTGAGTTTGAGTTTGAGCTACCGAAGGGTTACCTGGATGCGGAAGGTAATTTGCACCGTAAGGGCGTGATGCGATTGTCGCGGGCGATCGATGAGATCGTGCCGCTGCGCGATCCGCGTGTAAAGTCAAATCCTGCCTATGCCACTGTCATCATTTTGTCACGAGTGATTGCAAAATTAGGCGCATTGGAGGAAGTCTCACCCATTGTTGTGGAGGGTCTGTTTGCCTGCGATCTCAGCTATCTGCAAAAGTTTTATCGCCAAATTAATGAGTTGGAAATACCTTGATGGGGCTATGGAGGGATGAAAAGTTGATGACAGCGACAGAATTTAACTTTACGCTTCCCAAGGGATTGGTTGACGCAGATGGCTCGGTGCATCGTCATGGCATTATGCGGCTTGCTACAGCAAGAGACGAAATTGCAGTGCAGAAAGATCGTCGCGCTCAAGAAAGTGAAGCCTATGGATCACTGATTATGTTTTCGCGAGTGATTACTCAGTTGGGGCATTTACCACCTGTAACTCTGGAGCTTTTAGAGAATTTGTTTACAAATGACTTGGGCTACCTGCGAGAGTTCTACAATCGGATTAACCAGCAGGAAACGGCTGAAATTCCGGTGCGCTGCCCAACTTGCAGTACTTCATTTAAAGCGGAGTTGTCGCTAGCGGGGGAATTGTAGGCTACCCCTCGGAACAGCTTTATGAGGAGGTAGCCTGTATTGCGTTTGAGTTTCACTGGTCGTTAGAGGAGATTTTGGCTCTGGAACATGGCGATCGCCGTCGTTGGGTTACAGAGATTGGCAAACTTCGACAGCAAATGTCGTGATATTAAGGAACTCTATGTATCTTGATTCTGCTCAACCGATTAACCCTGAACGCCTGCCGCCCAAGCTGCTAAAACGAATTTTGCGCGATCCAGCGCTGATGGAAAAATTGAGCGATCGCGTCTATCAACTGCTGCGAGATGACTTGCAACAGCAGGGAGAACGCAACTATGGCTATGGGAGGCGGTTCTAATGGCAGCGAACAGCACCGAATCTTTTGGACTCAATTACATTACTGGCAATCGCTTTTATGTGGGGTTAGAAACCTCCACCGTTTCCGCGTCGTTTACAGAATGCGAAGGGTTGGGAGTTACGGTCAACTATGAAGCGTTCCACGAAGGCGGCGTAAACGACCAGAAGCGAATTTTGTTAGGGCAACCCGACTTTTCGGAAGTGACGCTGAAGCGCGGCATGACGGATGATCTCGTCTTTTGGAATTGGGCAAGCCAGGTGATGAAAACTGATTCTCAAAAGGCGATCGAGCGGCGAAATGTGAACATCGTCCTGTTCAACCAGGCTGGGGAAACAATGCAGTGCTGGACGCTAATTGGAGCGGTGCCCGTAGGTTGGAAGGCTCCTGCATTGGCGGCGGACTCCACCAATGTGGCGATCGAAGAGTTAACGCTGATCTACGAAGGCATGAAAGTGGCGAAGTCAGG
>ENA-ORBV01001722-ORBV01001722.1-microbial-mat-metagenome-genome-assembly--contig:-NODE-1722-length-47953-cov-10.142932_pt1 | contig 47953 bp, 38 predicted proteins | sample MGYA00237777_ERZ505514 | MGnify/ENA primary metagenome ERZ505514 (study PRJEB26160, sample SAMN06269048) | microbial mat metagenome | isolation source: Oligotrophic lake microbial mat | place... | reverse complement strand
GCTCGGAGATGTGTATAAGAGACAGATATTAGAATTGATTAAATTTTTGTTTTGGTTAATAACTGTTTTCACCACTTCAATAAAGTTATCCAAGTCAGTTCGCTTTGAATCAATTTGTTTTGCCAAAAGCAAAATTGACATAGCTTCATCAAGTTTACCTTTCTTGAATTCAATATTTGCCAAACCAACCAATAATGAAATTTCTTTAGGGTTTATTTCATTTCCTTTTTTGAAATATTCTTCTGCTTGATTTATTTCATTCAAAGCAATAAACGACCTTCCAATTCTAAAGAAAAGTTGTTCAATTGGTACGTGGTAATCTCCAACAATTTTTGTAATAGTATCTAAGTTCTCTTTTGCCAACAACACTTTCTTGTAGTAGCCAATTGCAGCAGAGTGTTGAGAAAGGTCGAAAGCAACTTCTCCCAGCACGTAGTTTGCAAAAGATTGGTTAGGAATTATTTTTAGAGATTCGAAAGCTCTTTGCTCAGCCAAATTATAATTCTTCATTTGGTATGCAATTATTGCTCCGAAATTGAGTGCTTGTGGACGTACAGTGCCATTTGCTAAAGCATACATTAGGCAATCTTGCATATATTTTTCAGCTAAGTTCAAATCGCCCAAAGCTAAATAAGTCTTAGATATTTGATAAAAATAATAAGCATTTGTACTTTCTTTTGCAATAACTCCGAGCAGTAAGTCAAGATTTCTTTGCTGTTTCTTTTTCATTGCATCAGCATCAAGTGCATAGCCCAAATGATTTATTCTGACTTTTGTTTCTTCTAATTTTAAATTATTTTCAAGAATAGATTCTATCACTTGTTCGTGGATTACACCTTTAAACCTAATGAAATCACGGTTTCTGATTAATCTTAATAAACTCGTTATGTATGTGTCTTTAGTACCATCTGCTCTAAAAGCATAGGAGGTTAATTCTAAAAGCCACCCACCAGTGTAACTTTTTGCAGTTTCAAGTGTTCTTTGTAATACAGATTCATCTAAAATTCTTTCATCGGCATCAAGTATTAATATAAATTCATATTTTGCATTTTTTAAAGAAAAGTTTCTAGCTGTTGCAAAATCATTTTGCCACTCCATTTGAAGAACAATTGCACCAAGTCCGTTGGCAATTTCAATAGTTCTATCATTTGAGCCAGTGTCAACTACAATAATTTCGTTAGCTATATTGGAAACAGATTGTATGCAATCGGCAATCATTTTTTCTTCATTTTTGGCAATTATACAAACAGAAAGACCAAACATTTTTTCCATTAAATTCTTGAAATTATTAGTTAAAGAAACTTTTACAACAAAAATTATGCAAATTTTCTTAATTTTAACTTCATTTTAAATTAAATTTCAAAATAAATGAAAAAACTTACAAAAATCATAGCTTTTGCTTGCCTTGCTTTAATGCAAAATTTGTTGCTCGCACAAGCACCTGCTGTTAATGATAAACCACTTGACTTCCAATCTTTTCATGAAGTTATAAAGTTTCATAATGCGTATTTTGATACTCTTAAAGACAAAAAAGGTAAGGGTTATAAGCCATTCAAACGAGCTGAATACTTTTGGCAAAATAGACTTAATTTCGATGGTACTTATCCAAACCTCTTGAATATGAGAAATGAATTGTCTCAGTGGAAGAGACAAAACAATTCAAAAAATAAAAGTGATAGATTGCAAGCGGCACAAATATGGAAAGCTTTAGGTCCATTCGATTCGCCCGATGCTAACGATAAGGGGTCGGGAGTTGGAAGGGTTAATGTTATTTCTTTCCACCCAACGAAAGCAAACATAATATGGGCTGGTTCATCTGGCGGTGGAGTCTATCAATCAACAGATGGTGGCTCAAATTGGAAAGGCTTAGATGAAACTGTTTTTGCATCTATCGGTATTTCCGAAATTGCAATTTCAAAATCTAATCCAGACATAATGTATGTAGCTACAGGCGATGCCAATGGTCCATCTGGGCTTGGTGGTTATTACAGTATAGGAATAATGAAATCTACTAATGCTGGTGTTTCATGGGATTTACAACCAATATTTGGCAATGTTCCTACTCAAGCTCAATACAAAATATATAAAATTATTATCCATCCAACTCTCCCAAACACAGCTTATGCTGCAACTAATATTGGAGTGTTTAAAACTATCAATGGTGGCGATACTTGGAGTACAATTTCAAATGAGTTTTGTAGAGATATAGTTTTTGCTACTACCGATCCTGCAGTTTTAGTTGGAGCTTTTCAAATAGGTAATGGCTCTTATAAAATTTCAAAATATAGCGGCACTATTTGGTCTGTTAAAGCAAACTATTCAGGCTGTGTAAGAATTCGCTTGGCAACAACAATTCAAGACCCAACTTTAATTTATGGAATATTAGTAAATGCTAGTAACGGTTTTAATTCATTTATTCGTTCTCAAAATGCTGGGGAAACTTTCCAAGTAATATTGACAAGTACATCAGCTCCTTACAATTACTTAGGTAATTATGTTAGAACAAAAGTTGGTGGTGGGCAGGGGTCTTACGATTTGGCTATAGAAATTAACCCAACTAATTCCTCTTTAGTTTTCATTGGCGGTATAAACACTTGGAAATCAACTAATGGTGGCACTTCTTTCACTGCTATGACTGATTTTTACCAAATGGAAAATTCTGGTTTACCTATTATTCACGCTGACATTCACGACATTAAAGTAAATCCTTTAAATAATAAAATGTATGTTGGCCACGATGGCGGAGTTTCTACTTCTACAAATAATGGTACATCTTGGGTTACTACCAATAAAGGATTGAATAATACTGAATATACAAGAATGTCTATTTCTACTCAAGATGAAAGTTTTGTGATGGGTGGTGCTCAAGACAATGGAACTTCTGGAGTGATTAATAATACTTGGGGTTCAATGACGGGTGGCGATGGTATGGATAATGCTGTCAATACTTCTAACTCACAAATAGTTTATTCTTCTTCTCAATATGGCTCATTATATAAATCTACAAATGGTGGAATCACAAGTAGTTCTTACCCAATTATTCATGGAAATCAAGCTCAAATTGGAAATCAATTACCTAATTTTACTGGCGAAAATGCTTATTGGTGTGCACCTATGGCATTAGACCCATCTAATCCAAGTACAGTTTATGTAGGTCATCAATCACTTTGGCGTTCGGTTGATAATGGAACAAACTTCTCAAGAGTTGGCACTTGGCCAAATAATTCTAACCAAACTCTTATGGCAATTGCTGTAGCTGCAAGTAATGCTAAATATATTTATGTGGCTTATAGCGATTTTTCTTATCCAAATCAGTACGCCAAATCTTATTTGAAACGCTCTATTGATGGCGGAGCTAATTGGGCTCAAATCTATACAAATGCGAATTCAATTACGAGTATTGCTGTCCACCCAACTAATCACCAAAGAGTTTTCTTATCAATTAGTGGTTTCAATGCTGGCAATAAAGTTATTGAAATTAATAACACTAATGCCACAAATATTTCTGATAACTTGCCAAACATTCCAGTAAACTGTTTTAGATACCAAGCAGGATCCCAAGATAGAATGTTTGTAGGTACCGATGTTGGAGTGTTTTATAAAGATAACTCCACTGGAAATTGGCAAGAAATGGGTACTGGTTTGCCAAATGTAGTTGTAAATGATTTGGAAATCAGTTATTTGTCTGGTAAATTGAAAGTTGCAACTTATGGCAGAGGAATTTGGGAAGTTCCAATTTCTGATTGCAATATTGCGACAGCTACTGTTAAAGCTACTGGTGGTAAAATAGATGCCAATAATATTACACTTTGCCAAGGCGATTCTACAACTTTAGAATTGACTACTACAAATCTTAATGGTTTAACTATTGCTTGGTCGAACGGAGCAAAAACAAATAAAATTGTAGTGAAAACATCTGGAAATTATAACGTAAAACTATCTGATTTTAACGGCTGTGTTTCTACTTCTGAAAGCTTCGTTGTTACAGAAGTTGTAGTTCCACAAGTTACATTGAACTATGATGTAAATAAATCTACAATTTGCGAAGGAACAGATTCAGTTTCAATTGCTGTAGCTGGTTTTAATTTCAAATCATATCTTTGGTCTAACGGTGAAACATCTAAACGAATAAATGCAAAACTAGCTGGCAAGTATAGTGTGATTTGCACAACTACTAATGGCGACTGTCTTGCATATTCTGCCACAGTAACTATTGTTGCCAATCCTTCTCCAGCTTTGCCTGTAATTACAGTTGAAAATAAAGTACTTATAGCAAGCGAATCGCCATCAGGAAAATATGTTTGGTTTAAAGATGGAGTTGTAATTACAGGAGCGACTTCAAAAGAATTTACTCCTACTTCAGATGGAAAATATAAAGTGCAAGTATTTAGCCCGAATGGCTGTACAAATACTTCATTTGAATTGTTCTTTGCAACTTCTAGTGTTGAAATTGAAATAGCTCAAAGCAACATTTTGATTAGTCCAAACCCAAGCACTGGTATATTCCATATTAAAGTGTTAAAAGATAATTTCCAAACAAATGATAAACTTAATTTTAGCATCACAGATATGAAAGGAAGTGAAATCAAAAACTTTAAACTTGATGCAAATAATTCTGAATACACTTTGGATATTACTCAATTTAGTACTGGCACTTATTACTTGAATGTAGAAATTAACGGCTACACAATTTTGAAAAAAGTAATCAAAAACTAAGATAAGAATGTTTCAAAAATCATTCAAATCAAAATTTCTAATATGGTTCATTGCATTAATTGTAGTGAACCATATTTTAGTTTTGGCTGAATCAAAAATAAATACTTACCAGCTAATTCAAGAAGCTAAAAAAAACAATAAACCAAGCTTAACACTTTCAAACGACTGGATTGAACTTGGGCCCAAAAGTATTGATAATAGTAAAAATTTACTTGGTTTTGGTTACGGAAGATTGAACTGTGTTAGATTCCATCCATTGAATTCTAATTTCATTATTGTAGGAAGTGCTTCAGGTGGTATCTGGTATTCAGAAAACAGAGGTAAAACTTGGCAATCAGCTGAATTTCAGGATATACCTTTTACAGGAGTTTCAGATATTCAGTTCTCAATTTCCACTCCCAATATCCTTTATGCTATTACTGGCGATGCCGATGCAAATGGGAACTTAAGTGCTTATTCAACAGGACTTATCAAAAGTACAGATGGCGGAAAAAGTTGGGCAAGTTTATTTAAATATTTACCCAAAGATTTAAAGATTTTAGAAAGATTGAGAATTAACCCTAAGAATAATGAAAATATAATAATTGCTGGAAGTAATGGAATATTAATTTCAAATGATGCTGGAATAACTTGGGATAGCTCTTTAGTTGGTAAAAAAATTAGAGATTTGGAAGCAAAAGTAAATGATTTCAAAATTCTTTTCTGTTCTTCAAAAGAGGGCGACACTACTTATGTATATAAATCAATTGATGCTGGCAAAAACTGGAACGTTATTTATAAAGCTAAAGATGTTAGACGAATTGAAATTGCTACAAGTTATGCAAATACGAGTGCAGTTTGGCTATTATTTAAATCGCCAATTAAAAAACAAAATATAATTGATGCTACTTTGCTTAAAAGCAATGATTTGGGTGATAGTTTCAAAGAAATTAATATTAACATAGATGATAAATTTGAACAAGAAGAATTTAACTTAGTGTTAAGTGTTTCCAATTACGAAGAGAACAATATTTATATTGGCAATGTAAGTTATTTCAGCACTAACGATGGTGGTGAAAATTGGGTGCATAGTAGCAATGAGTTGCATTACGATTTTCACGATATTCAGTTTAATCCTCATTTTAATGAAGTTTTTGCTTGCACCGATGGTGGTTTATATTCGAGTGTAACAAACTCTAAGAACTGGAAAACACTTAGCAATGGTATGCATATTGCTCAAATTTACAAAATTGGTAAAAGTTATTTCAATCAGGATAATATTGTTATAGCCACCCACGATAATGGCTTGATAACTTATGAAAATAATAATTGGAAACAATTGTCCAATGGAGATGTATTTGGATTGAATGGAACTCAAATAATAGGCGATGATGTTTTTTATTTCGACACTCAAAGAAACTTGAGAAGTATAAATTTACAAACCAATATTGATATAACTTTATTTGATTACTCCAAGCATAACGAAAGGCGGTCTCTTATTATTCCTTTTGTGCAATTATCAGACTCTAAATTCTATTTTTCATTCGAGAATTTATATAGACTTAACCAACAAAATGTAGTTGAAAAAATTACGAACATAAACGATTTTCAGCCCACAAAGCAAATAGCTGAAATTAATAAGAAAGTATATTTAGTAAAAGATACAAGTTTGATTGCAATTGATTTGAAAACAAATTCAACTACAATTACCAAACTTGAAAAAACAGAAAATAGAATCAAATTTCTTGATTTAAAAGAACTTGGGTATATTGATTTCGACTTTACTAACAACAAAAATGATATTACTTACTACGGCAATAATTTCAAATTCAATATTACTTCAGATTTGCCTGAGGTAATAATAAACGATGCAATTTTTGTTAGGCAAATCAATTCTGTACTAATAGCCACCAATATTGGAGTGTTTAGTTTTGATATTTTTGCAAGTAACTATTCTTGGAACTTAGAGAATCAAAATATACCTTACTTGATTACAACTAATTTGACATTCGATGAAGGTTCTGGCAATCTTTATCTTGCATCTTGGGGGAATGGAGCTTGGTACAAAAATCTATACGAATGCAAAAAAACTAATATAAGCTTAAATCAATCAGGATTAAAAACAATCAGTAATGGCGATAGCTTAAAGCTATGGATAGAAAACAAAAAAGTTAATTCTAATGTTTTTTGGAATACAGGTGAAACCAATGATACAATCTCAATTTTAAAAGAAGGCAAATACTATGCAAGTGTAATTGATTCAATGAAATGTGTGAGTGTATCCAATAAAATTGAATTGAAATATAGTGGCAATGCTTCAAAAGTCAATTTAGCTTTATTAGGTAGAAATCCATTTTGCTCAAATTACAACCCAAATTTAACTTTTAGAGTTTCTGGAGATTTGATTAACAATATTAAATCAATCAAATGGAGCAATGGTTCAGTGCTTGATACACTATATAGAATAGATGCAGGACAATACTCAATTGAAATTACAGACAAAGACAACACTATATTCAAAAGCAATATACTTAATTTGGATTCTTTCCCCAAAAACAATCTAGAATTAGTTAGAGATGGGCTGAAATTGACCGCAAATAAATCTAGAAATATAGATTGGTACAAAGATGGGAAGATAATTTCCTCTATAAAAGATAGTGTTTTAATAGTCAATGAACTTGGAAATTATAATTTTGCTTATTTAGATTCAAATATTTGCTATCAATATTCTAATATAATCGTCATAGATAATGATGAAGCTGGATTTAAGATTTATCCTAATCCAGTTTCGAAAATACTCACTATTGATAACTTTTTTGAAGTTGAAAACAAAGTAAATATTGTAATCTCTGATTTGACTGGAAAAGAGTATTACAACGAAGAAATTACACACAAAGGTTTGTTTAAAAAAGAGATAAACCTTGAAAAATTGGCAATTGGGGTTTATAATCTACAGATTGTTACTAATTTACAGATTACAAAAAGCATAATTATTAAAAATTAAAAATGAAACAAGTACTCAAAGCAACATTACTTTTAATAATCTTTAGTATAACACTAAAGGCTGAAGATATTTCTGCTGAAAAAGAAATTCTCAAATCTATCGAAAATCAAGATGTATATTCCGTGAAAGGATGGAAGATAACTGCAAGAGCCAAACACTTTTGGGAAATGAGAACCTTTGGTGGCAAAAACCCAATAACTGCGGAAAACATATTAAATGCTTATAGAGTAGCTACTCAGAGTAACGTCAATAAAAACAATAGATTGCAAGCAATTGAATGGACTAAAAAAGGTCCAATAGGCAACCCAATATCTTCGAATAATAAATTTGGAATTGGAAGGATAAATTGCATTCGCTTCAGACCGAATACCAGTGAAATATGGGTTGGTAGTGCTGGTGGCGGTGTCTGGAAAACTACAAATAGCGGAACAAGCTGGCTTGAAGTTCCATACACAGATGTTCTTTCAATTTGCATTAGCGATATAGCTTTTTCAAATCAAAACAACAATATTGTCTATGTTGCAACTGGTGATTTCGATGCATCTCTTGCTTCAAGTAATCCATATTATAGTGTTGGTGTATTGAAATCTACAGATGGTGGTAATTCTTGGGCTGAACTTCCACTTAAATATGAACTAAGAAATCAACAAATCATTTCACGAATAATGATTAACCCTAATAATGACAATGAGATATTAGTTGGTGCTACAGACGGAATTCATAAATCTACAAATGCTGGACAATCATTCACTAAGGTAAGCTCTGAAGCAATTGCTGATATGGAGTTTAAACCAGGCAATCCTTCTATTATTTATGCTTCAACTACTAGCAGAGGTGGCTCAAGCGTTATACTAAAGTCAACAAACTCTGGAACATCATTCACTACTATTCAAACAATTTCGAATAGCTTTAGAACTGCTATTGCCGTAACTGCTGCAAACCCTAATAAAATTTATGCTCTATCAACTGTCAATAGTAAATATGCGCTGCAATCTGTATTAGTTTCTGAAAATGAGGGTGCTACTTTTGAAACTTTAATGGAATTAGGTAAACCTGGTTATAAAAACATACTTGGTTGGGTAGATGGGACTGATGATAAAGGTCAAGGATTTTATGATTTGACGCTTGCTGTCAATCCTAAAAATGAAGATGATGTTTATTTTGGTGGTGTAAATATTTGGAGAACTACCGATGGAGGTGGCACATTTGTTTTCACTACCCATTGGAATGGTGGCTATGGCAAACCATTTGTGCATGCCGATCATCACGATTTAATTTTCGATCCAAATTCGAATGAAATTTATGCTGGTCATGATGGCGGTATAGATAAATTCTCTGGAAATAAATGGGTGAATTTGAACGCAAATTTAGCCATAATGCAATTCTATAAAATTGATATTGACCAAACTTCTGCACCGAATATAGTTGCAGGAGCTCAGGATAATGGCTCTGCATACTTCGCGAATAATATTTGGAAAAATGTTCTTGGGGGAGACGGTATGGACTGTGCTGCCGATCCTTTGGATAAACAACGACTTTATTGTTCTATTTATTTTGGTGCAGTTTCTCGATCTACAAATGGAGGTACTAACTTTAACTTAGTTATAGATACAGCTATATTAAGAAAGAATTATGGTTCAGCTGAAGCTGGTGCTTGGGTTGCTCCAGTAGAATTAGACCCAACAAATCCCAAAAACTTATATGTAGGTTATAATAATATTTGGAAGTCTGACAATTATGGAGCAACTGGTTCATTCAAAAAGATTTCAAATTTTGGTTTTCCAATCTCAAATACTTTTAGATTGATAAGTATTTCTCCAAAAGATGGTAAGTATATTTATGCTGCTACAATTGGCACTATTTATATGACTTCAGACGGGGGTACTAACTGGAAAAATATATACAACTCTACCAGTTCTATTTCTGATATTGCTGTGGATTACAATAATCCAATGAAAATATACATTACTCAATCAAACTTTACAGGCAACGACAAAGTAATTATTTGGCAAAATGACACATTGACTAATATTTCAGGTAATTTGCCAAATGTTCCAGTAAATTGCATTGAATACCAAAATAATTCTCCAGATAGAATTTATATTGGTACAGATATAGGAGTTTATTTCTCAGATTATAATTCTGCAAAATGGATTAAAATGGAAGGTAATTTGCCAAATGTAGTAGTAACTGATTTGGAAATCAATTACCCAACAAAAACTCTATATGCTGGAACTTATGGGAAAGGAGTTTGGACTACTAAAATTAATGAATTTAACGAACCTAAAGTTGAAATTCAAGCAAATAGTGCTATTGAATTTTGCAGAGGGGATTCAGTAGTTTTAACTTCCAAAATTGATTATCCAAACTATCTTTGGTCAAATGGTGAAACTACAAAAAGCATTGTCGTAAAAGAATCTGGGCTATATTACTTAACTATTCCTAAAGATGAAATAAATTCTGCAAAAAGTGAGTTAATTAAAGTAAATGTTCTCGATAGAAATTTACTGGTTGTAAGTTCATCTCAAAATAAATCAATAATATGCGAAGGGGATTCGGTAAGACTTACAGCTAATTTTGGTTTCCAATCATATAATTGGTCTGATGGTTCGAAAAAGAGAATCTTAGATATTAAACAATCAGGCAGGTACATCCTATCTGCCAGCAACTTTAATAATTGTATTGAAGTTTCAAAAGAATATGAATTCACATTCTTACCAAAACCTCAAATTGAAGATATAAAAAATGAAAGTGGGGTGCTTACTGCACCAGAAGCAAAAGACTATAAATGGTATTTTGGCGATAGCCTAATTATTGGAGAAAATAATAGGATTCTTAATACAAGTAAAGTTGGCTCTTATAAAGTTGAATATCAAATAGAAGGTTTCTGCCCAATAATGACTTCACCGATTGTGGTAACTAAAACAGATGTTGAAACTGAATTGTTTGCAAATGAAATTCATATTTTCCCAAATCCAAACAATGGCAATTTTGAACTTGCTTTGAGTAATTCATCGAATTCAAAAGTAACCATTAAAAATATGATTGGACAAGTTGTTTTTGAAAATGAATATTCTAAAGCCAATGTTAGAATTGAATTGAGTAACTTTGCAAAAGGAATTTACTTTATTGAAGTAATTCAAAATAGCGAAGTGAAAATTAAGAAGTTGGTAATAGAATGATTGCTACATTAAATGGCAAGCTTTTGGAAAATAACAACACCAATGTGATTATAGATTGCAATGGTGTTGGCTATTTGGCTTATACTTCTATAAAAACAGCCCAAAGCATGGGTGCAATTGGAAGCAATGCATTCTTGCAAATTGAATTAATCGCCAAAGAAGATTCATTAAGTTTATATGGTTTTAGCTCAAAAGAAGAAAAAGAAGTCTTCAAACTCCTTATCGCAATTTCTGGAATAGGACCCAAAATAGCTTTGTCAATACTTTCATCTGTTTCCGCAGACGAACTAAGAAACTTAGTACTTTCTGAGAATGTTTTTATGATTCAAAAATTCCCAGGAATCGGGAAAAAAACTGCTGAACGCTTAATACTTGAGCTAAAAGATAAATTCAATAAGTTAGATTTTGGTGGCTCAAGTTCAGAACAAATTAGCAATTCAAGTCAAATAAATGAAGCAATTCAAGCAATGATTTCACTTGGCTATTCCAAACTAATTGCCGAAAAATCCATTCAATCTGTAATGAAAGAAATTAAAAATTCAGAGATTAAAACTGATATACTTATTGTGAAAGCATTAAACTTTGTGAAATGATACTTGTAATCCCAAAAATAGAGCTTAGCGCAGGTAAATGTAAGCATAAGGTTGAATCTGATTTTGATAGCAACTATATTTATTCTTATTTTGAAAATAAGCCTGAAGAATTTATAAAATTGCTTAGAAAAGAGAATGCAAAATCTGTATTAGTAATGGATTGCGATTCATTCGATGGTAATAAATTGAATATAGAATCTATTAAATATATATGTGCAAATACTGATATTCCAATTTTACTTGAAACTAAGGTAAAAACTTTGATTGAAGTGGAATTCTATTTAAAATTGGGAGTAAGTAGAATTATACATAGAGGTGTAAATTTAGATTTAATCAATGAAGTTAGTGAATACTTGCAGAACAGCAGAGTTTTGCTAAAATTAAATATTGATGAGTATATTTCCAATCAAGAATTACTAATTAACAATAATTTCAATAGAATTGTATTAGATTGCCAAGATGAAAATATAACAGAAGTACTTAATAAAATCAAAAATTTAGAAGTAAAGTCAAATGCGAGAATCACAATTTATGAAGGAATAACCAATACGAAAGATTTATTGCTTTTGAATGAACTTACCAGTATTGGCATAGATTCAGTTGTGTTGGGAGAGGTTTTTTATTCTAATACTTTCCCTTGCCAAAAAATGTGGAGAGAAATAGAAACTAAAATTGAAACAGAAAACTAGTAAGATTTTTCTTTTCTTCCTGCTCTTATAGAACTGCTATTTGCTTGAAAGTCGAAGTTACGATAAACTTCTAACCCATTTTGGTTGATTTTCTTTTCAGCTATAAATCCTATCATTGCAGCATTATCAATACAGAAGCCTATATCTGGAGTGATAACCTCAAAGCCATTTAGATTCTCAAAATCATTCCTCAATTGAGAATTCGCTGAAACTCCACCAGAAACAACAATTGTTTTACAGTTATAATACTTTGCAGCTTTAACAGTTTTTTTAATTAACACTTCGCAAATTGCAGCTTGAGCTGAAGCACAAATATCGCTTATATCTTCTTGTGGAACATTATTCTGATATTCTTTTTGCAAGAAATAACGCACAGATGTTTTCAAACCACTAAAGCTAAAATTAAAATTCTTTTCATTTATAAGTGGTCTTGGAAAGTCAAACCGTTTAGGATTTCCTAATTTAGCAAGTTTATCAATCAAAGGGCCACCTGGATAATCCAATCCAATCATTTTACCAATTTTATCGAAAGCTTCGCCAGCCGCATCATCAATTGTAGAGCCGATAACTTCAAACTTATCGAATGATTCAACATAAAAAAGGGAAGTATGCCCTCCACTTACAACCAATCCAATAAAAGGGAAGCCAATCTCTCTGTTTTGCAAATGTCCAGAGAATAAATGTCCTTCAATATGGTTTATAGGTAGAATAGGTAAATTTTTTTGTAGAGCTAATCCTTTTGCAAAGTTTATTCCAATGGAAAGTGAGCCAATAAGCCCAGGCTCATTAGTAACTGCTATTGCATCAACATCTTCAATTTCTAAATTAGCTTCCGAAAGTGCCGATTTGACAACACTTGAAATTTTATCCAAATGAGCTCTCGATGCTAATTCTGGTACTACACCGCCAAATTTTCCATGAAAATATTGGGAATGAATAATATTTGACTTTGCCTCACCATTCGATACAATCGAAGCTGAAGTTTCATCGCAGGAGCTTTCTATTGCAAGTATTGTACTAATAGCTATAAATTCCTTTTAAAAGGCTCCAAGTGGATGTAGAGTCCACCAAATCAGATGCTGGATTGTCTATCCATTTCGATATTTTCCAAATTCCTTTTTGCGTTTTGATTAAATCCAATTGTGAAGTACCCAAAAGATTTATTGATTGTTTGTTTGTTCTTGGATAGAAAGCATTATACTTTAAAATTATTGAAGAATAATTTGGGTAATCTACTTGTGAAGTTAAAGTAAGAATAAAGTTACTTTTCACATTCTTATTTATTTCTGCCACAAAGTTGTTGAAATATCTTTTTTCTTTTTCTACTGTCCAATCTTTGAAAATATCAGCATAATTTGCAATAGTGTTGTTTGAAGGAGTAAAAACATATTCAATTGAGTCTTGTAATTCTGGAAACATTGAGTAATAAATGTTTAAATCATTGTTTGTCATACTTAGCTTTAAGTTATCAATTAGGATATCAATCGAAGTAGCTGGTTTATATGAAGTATTACCTTGAGTTGGACTATCGGGAGTGCGAGTTGAAAAAGTATCACAACTAGCAATAATCAAAGAAGTAAAAATCAATATGTATAGAAATTTTAGTTTCATTTAGAATTTCACTCTCATTTCCATAGCTCTAGCTAAAGTTGCCTCGTCTGTAAATTCTAACGATGACCCTAAAGGAATTCCACTTGCGATTTTTGTAATAGCAATATTCATAGGTCGCAGAAATCTCGATATATAAAGAGATGTTGCTTCGCCTTGCATACTCGGATTAAGTGCTAAAATCACTTCATCGGTTTCCACAAGTCTTGGCAATAGTTCTTTGATTTTAATGTCGTCTGGGTTAATACCCTCAAGTGGATTTAAACAGCCGTGCAACACGTGGTAAAGCCCTTTATATTCATTTGTTTTTTCAATAGCAATCACATCATTTGGCTCTTCTACTATGCACACTTGATTCCTATTCCTATTTCCCGAAGTGCAAATCGGACAAGGGTCGTTTTCAGTATAGTTAAAGCAAATAGAGCAAAGCTTAATACTTCTCTTCATTTCCACTAAAGATTGAGCAAATTTCTCTGCATAATCCATATCTTGTTTCAACACATAAAATGCCAATCTTTGAGCTGTTTTTCTTCCCACAGATGGAAGAGTTGCGAATAAATCAATCACACGCTCTAAAGATTCAGATGAATATTTCATTTCTTGCCAAATAAATTATTGCCAAATCTAACAAATGAGATTCATTAATTTTCCCCAAAATTGAGCTCAAAAATTCAATCCTGGAATATCTGGCAAGCCAGCTTTCACTTTCGACAATTCTTCTGAATTTAAGTCTTGAATATTTCTAACTGCATTATTGAAAGCTGCTACGATTAAATCTTCCAACATTTTACTTTCTTCTAAATTTATCAATTCTTTAGCTATTTCAATTTTTTTCGTTTGAAACTCGCCATTCATAATAATTTTTACCATTCCACCACCAGATTCGCCAGAAACTTCTTTTTTGCTCAACTCTTCACGGATTTTTTGCATATTTTCCTGCATTTCTCGGACTTTGCCCATCATGCTTGATATGTCGAAACTCATATTTTCCTTTGAAATATTTTAGTAAAAGAACAACATTTTTGAACAATAAACGATAAAATACGTTAATAGTTTTGAAATAACTAAAAGTTTGTTTTTTCAATTTAAAACAAATTGATATATTACAAAACATTTCTGTGTAAATTTAATTTTAAAAGGAAACCGTGGGAATATTTTCTCGAATTACAGATATCTTTTCTTCCAATGTCAATGATGCATTAGACAAGGCAGAAGATCCTGAGAAAATGCTAAAACAGATGGTTTTAGAAATGGAAGAATCCGTTAATAAAGCCACTTTATCAATAGCTCAATCAATTGCCAATGAAAAATCATTGGAAAGAAAACTTGAAAAAGCTAGAAAAGATAGAGAAGATTGGCAACAAAAAGCTATGCAAGCTCTTGGAGCCGATAGAGAAGATTTGGCAAGAGCTGCTTTAGAAAAAAAAGCTATTACCGAAAAGAACATTGCTGATTTAGAACCAATTACGATACAAGCTAAAGAAACTTCAATAAAGCTTCGCACTCAGCTTGATATGATTAAAAATAAACTTGACGAAGCAAGACAAAGACAAAGTACTTTGATTGCCCGTTCGCAAGCTGCAAAAGCTCAGAAACAATTAGCTCAATCTGTGAGTGGTGTTGGTACTGATGCTTTCAGCAAATTCGATAAATTAGAAGCTAAAGTGGAAACAATTGAAGCAGAAGCTTCTGCTTTCGAACAATTAGCTGGCGAGAATACAAATTTAGACCAAGAGTTTAAAAAACTAAGCACTAATTCCAATGTGGACAATGAGTTACTTAAACTTAAAAGCCAAATGGGACTTTTGAACGATAACAATACAAAATAATAATTAAATTAAAATTTTATTCGGAGGAGTAAATGAGTGATGAAGTTTTTGAGTTAGACGAAGAACTTTATTTCGATGATAACCCACAAAAATTAATTGATGAAACTGTCAAGAAGATTCAAGAAATTTTAACAAAAGAATTTCCAGATTATCTTTCTTTTGGTAATTCTTCTTTCACAATTACTAGCGGTTCTACTCAAGTAATGATTACTGTGCGACCATTCACCAATAAAGATACAATTGTGGAATGTGTATCACATGTAGTAAGAGGGGCAGAAGCTAATGAGGATTTAATGAAATTCTTACTTAGAAAAAATTCAGAATTACACTTTGGTGCATTTGGAATGTTATTCGATGGAACTATAACTTTCTCACACGCAATTACTGGTGCTAATATGGATGACCAAGAGTTTGTGGCTTCGCTTAAAACAGTTGCTATGATTTCAGACCACTACGATGACATTATAGTCAAAAAAGCAGGCGGTATGAGAGCAAGCGATCATTTAGATTCTGATTTGAATTCATAAGATTTTAATTCTAGCAATATTTAAACCCTAAGCATTTCTAATTCTTAGGGTTTCTTCTTTTTAAAATGATTGTAAAAAATAACAAAGATGAATTCCAATCCTACCTTACAGATGCTTCAAATTTGCAAGGGAATGCCACTGAATTATCCATACCAGAAAGCAAAATAGAGCTACAGGAATTAATCAAGAATCTTTATTCTAAGAATATTGAGTTTACCATATCTGCTGGTGGCACAGGCACTACAGGCAGTAAAGTGCCTATGGGCGGAGTAATGATTTCAATGGAAAAACTCAATAAAATGATAGACTTTGATATGCTCAATAAAACTATTACTCTTGAAGCAGGATATAGATTAATAGATTTACAAAACTTACTCAAAGAACATAACTTATTCTTGCCACCAAATCCAACAGAAACTTGGTCTATGATTGGAGGGAACATATCTACAAATGCCTCTGGCTCAAGAAGTTTTAAATATGGCTCTATGAGAAAATTTGTACTTTGTTTAGAGATATTACTTCCAAATGGAGAAATAATCAAACTTGATAGAACGCAAAATACTATTAATAACAATTACTTACTGCAATCAGTTGATAATGTATATTCATTTGAATTCCAAGAAAGCCAGTTGCAAAAAGTTAAGAATGCAAGCGGTTATTATTTAAAGCCCAATATGAGCTTATTGGATTTATTTATAGGTGCAGAAGGAACATTGGGTGTAATTACTGAAATTACTTATCAAGTAATTGACTTACCTCAAGTCCGCATTGGCATTGTTAGTTTTTTTGAAAAAGATGCAAATTTGCTTAACTATGTTTCAAATTTGAGAATTGATTCAAAGTTCAAACCAACTCTTATTGAATACTTTGACATTAATTGCTTAAACATACTAAAAAAAGAAATCCCAAGTTTGCCAGAAAATTCTATTTCAGCTATTTGGATTGAGATAGAACTAACAAACGAAGAAATTGACCAAGCAATTGAGTACCATTTTGAAAAGATTCAAGAATGCACAATTTATTCAGATGAGACTATGCTTTTGCAAACTGAAAATGAAATGGCAAAATTTGACGCATATAGACATTCTATTCCACTTTTTGTCAATGACTTTATAACTAAGTATGGTTCGAGAAAGTTAGGTACTGATTCGGCTGTACCTTCGGAATATTTTTCTGATTATTTTGAATTTATTAAATCAAAATTAGAAGCATCGGGTCTTGAATTTGTTGTTTTTGGTCATATCGGCGATTGCCATTTACATGCAAATATTCTTGCCAAAAGTCAAACTGAATATGATTTTGGAAGAGCTATATATAAAGAATTTATGCTAAAAGCTATTGAGCTGCAAGGCACAGTTTCTGCAGAGCATGGAATTGGTAAATTAAAAAGAGAATATTTAAAGCTAATGCTTGGCGAAGAAATTTATACAATGCATAAATCAATTAAAACACTTTTCGATAGTAAAAATTTATTAAACAAAGGGAACTTATTTGACTAATTCCGCTGGAAATGCGTTTGGAATTTCCACTGAAAATTCAATGTAATTATTTTCCAAATTTCTGATATTCAATTTACCATTGTAAATTCCCATCAATTTTTTAACAATTGCAAGCCCCATACCTGAGCCCTGTTGCTCAAATACATCTCTATTGAACTGTACGTAAGCTGAAACATCTTCTGCTGTAATATTGATATTCAAATTATTGATATTAGCTACTTTGATACAAAAAATTTCATTTTCCAAATGAGTAGTAACTTTCACGAGCTGATCTTGATTTGAAAACTTATAAGCATTATCTGCTAACTCTTCGCAAATTTTCTTATAATATGATTCAGAGAAATTAATTTGTGCATCAACAATATTTATACGCAAATCAAGCTCTCTCTCGTTTTCTTCAAATCTATTTTTAAATACGTTTTCAGTTAATTCTTTCACGCTTAATATCTTCTGATTTAGTAGCTTATTGCAAGCATCTACATCGTATGAAATTATTTCTATTTCTGAATAGAGTAGATAATTTGTAACAAGTTGGCTCAATCTCTTACCAGAAATATAAATTGTTTGAAGCAATTCCTTGATTTCTGATTTATCCAATTCATCAACTTCTTGCAGCAAAAATTGAGACGAAGCTAAAATTCCATTAAGTGGAGTCCTGAGTTCGTGCGGTAAGGTCGAAGCTAAATTTGCTTTTAGAGTTTGAATCTTTGCTTCATATTTCTGATTTACTTTGCTTTGTTTCTCTAATCTCGATTTAACTGAGTTATATAAATCAAATTTATTAAATGGTTTAGTTAAATAATCATCAGCTCCTAAATCCATACCAAATCTACTATCTACTTTATCTGCTTTAGCAGTAAGGAAAATAAAAGGAATAGTTTCAGTATTTGGATTTTCTTTTAGATTTTTAATTACTTCATAGCCATTCATTCTAGGCATCATAATATCGCAAATAATTAAGTCTGGCTTATCGTCGTTGGCTCTTTGAAGCCCAACTACGCCATCTTTAGCACCAATAACTTCGTAATCTTCAATTTCCAAAAGTTCCATTAAGCTAGTTCTTAGTAGTTCTTCATCTTCAATAACTAATATTTTTTTCACATTTAACTCATTGTATTAATATATTTAACACAAATTAAATAATATTTTTTAGAAAACTTCTAAAAATTATCATTACCTAAAAATTGGATCTTCACGTTTTTCATATTGCAAATCTCTTAATTGTGATGCTTTTATGCCAAAACGTATGTAATAACCACGATTAAACCCTGTTGGATACCATCGGAAATTCAAATCCCAACAATGTAAATCTTTTATCAATCCAATTGAAGTATTAACTAATTGATTGTTTACAACATCGTAATATGCATTTGCATTTATTTTCCAGGAGTTGGTTAAATTAAAGTTAAAATCTGCATTGAGAGTGAATGAACGATTTATTAATGATTTCTGCGGCTCTCTATAGGCGAATTGAGCTCCTAAATTCAATGTCCAAGACATTGGACTTGGCATATAGCCCTCGCTGTGATCTGCAAATATATCTGCATCAATTTCTTTCAAATCTCTACGATTTTGGAATCTATCTCCAATTCCAATACTATCTTTTGGAACTTGATTATTAGATATGTTTGGCTGTGTTGTAAATCCTTTATCCGATAGAGAAGTAGAAAGGGTGAACGAAATGTCTGTAAGACGAGCTAAACCATTGCCAGCAGAAAGAGCATATTGTTTATCGTCTCTCCAATAACTCCTTCGTTGCAATGTATCATTTACAAATACTTGATTATAAGGATTGAATGTTGCATTACCAGAGAAATTAACAAAAGGCAGAGCTGGAGTTCTAAATGAAACCTGTACAGGCGAAAGTTTAAATGAATCGAGTTTCAAATTATAATTGGAGCTAAAATCCAATTGCAATATTTCAATATTCTTATCTTCAAGAGTATCGCCTTGAGCTACTTTAGCTTCAAATCTATTTTTTAAGCTTAAACCTAAATTCCCACCTGCAAACTCAGATGCGTGACTCCCACCTTCATTAATATATTTGTTGTATCTTATATCTTTATTTTGTCTAGTGTCTTTATAAGTAGAGTAGTATTCAGCAGTGAAATCAGGATTGATATTTAATGATATAACTGGCTCTAATGTATGTCTGATAGAATTTAAACTTCCCATTCTTGGGTTTAAAATTCCATAGAATCTTGTTGAAAAATTTACCCCATAACTATACCAAGCTTCACCAAATAAACCATATTCATATTCATCAACCACTCTACTATTTAGAGAATCGTACTTTCTTTCTTTAATTCTTCTGAAATAACCATTTCCACCAAATGAAATACTAGGAACAATATTGAAAAAATATAATCTTGGCAAGTTATAAATCAATTGAGGTTGAAACGATATGTGGTTTCTTTGCTCATTTGCGAAGCCAGAGTCTATTCTTGATGAGCCATCGGCAAAGTTAGTTTGCTGTATTCGATAATTTTTTGCTTGATAGAGATTTGCACTAACTCTTGAATTTATAGCAAATTCTTTATCGCCAATATCAAATAGTTTTTGATTTGGTAAATTATAGTTTGCAGTCAAACTTTGATTGTGAGCGTTTGTAATAATGTTTTGCTCTCTATTGTAGTTCAAGCCAACAGAAGTCCCACCATCATAATTTTTTGAATAAGATGCGTTAGAAGTTATGTTTTGAGTAACCCTATCGTTAATGTTATTTGAAGTATTTCTATTGAAATTAGCAGAGAAGAAATTCATATTAGCAACTAAATTCTCGTTGGGAGTTAGTTTGTGGTTGTGTGTAAATCTAAGTCTGTAGTTATCTGCAAAGTCTTCATCGGGAGTATTACGAGTTTTTCCATACTCCAAATCATAACTACCGTTATACACATCTCTCAGTACCCAATTGCTATGGTTTTTAGCTAAATAACCACCTTTGCTAAAAAAGTTAAAAGTTATTTGAGAATCAAAATAATCGGAAGCTGCCCAATAGAAACCAAAATTTTCATAAATAACACCTCTATTTCTTGAAAAAGAATAGGTAGGTACAATCAATCCTGAACTTCTACCGCTGCGAGCAGGAAAGAATAGACCAATTGGCAAAGCAAATAGCGGAATATCCTCCACATAAAACACCATTGGGTCTAGAAAGATTTTATCCTGTGCAATTAGCTTCATCTCCGATGAACCAAAGTAATAATGTGGGTGGGGTGCATCGCAAGTTGTGTAATTACCGTTTTTTACAAAAAGCTCAGTTTGTGAAACTCTTTTAATTTTCTCGCCGAAAAAGAAACCATTACTTATTTCTGTTTCGCCTAAGCCAATAGCACCTTTATTTGTTTTGAAATTAAACTTTATATTTTCGCCAACATAGGTAGTGCCTGATTCTATAAACTTAGGATAGCCAAACTTTTTACCATTTTCATTAGTGTCAGGCATTGCTTTAAGTGTTGAACTTTGAAAGTTAATCTCAATAATTTCTGCTTCCAATTTTTGAGTTTTGTAGTTAAGTTGCGATTCTCCTTTCAATCTCATATCTTTAGATTTCAAGTTTAATCGAACACTCTCATTAGCTTTATAATTTACGATTGTATCAATAGATGAAGATGATTTTTTTTTAGATTTGGAAGTGTCTAAGCTATCACTGCTAATTTTAATTGTATCAATAGCTTGGGTGCTTTGACCTAACAAATTAATTGAAAAGCAAATAGAAATAATTGCAAAAACTATGTAAAAACTATTTGCCAATTTATCAATTCAATTTAGTTGTTTTAGCATCAGATGGCACTTTAAATTTCAAAGCACCTTCTATTATTTTATTGATTGTCATTTCTTCAATCTCAAATGTCATAGTACCATTCAAGTTTGGAATATTGATTGTAATATTTGAAGCAAATAATTCATTATCAAAGAGCTTATAGTCTTTAAAACTAACAGATGTTATTAAAACACCTTCATTGTTTTTGAATTGATACTGACGCAAAGTTCCATTATCTTTATTTATTGTCAGATACTCGATTCCCTCTTTTTTTGTTTTTGCAAAAGCAGTGTAATCTTTGCCATCAACATTCTTTATTAACTTATATTCGTCAATTGGCGATGGTACTTCTGATTTCAATAAATGAATCAGTTCCTCGAATGACAAATTGATTTGAGTGAGTTTAAATAAATTTTCTGATGAAGGAGTTCCAGAAGTAACAGAATTTTCAAAAATATTATAGAATAACATTTCATCTTTGCTTGCAAATAATTTAGCCACTTGCAAACCAAATGCAGCTGAAACAGACATTTGCAATGAATCATTATTGGCTATAATTACTTTGCTATTCAAGCTAATACTGTTTTCAGGGAAACTTGTATTAATTTTTGCAATAAATTCTACGTTTTTCACGTTAATGTGAAAATTGGAATTAGTTCCTAAATTACTTTTGATTTGTTCCTTTGTGGAAGAACAAGCCGCTAAGCAAACAATACTTAAGAGAATAAGGATATTTTTCATCTTCAAAATTAAGAAATTAAGTTTATTTAGAATAACCAAACAGTTATAATTATGCTATACGTAACCAAAAGAGTAGAGTTTTCATCTTCTCACAGATTGTTCAATCCAACATTTAGTGCTGAATTGAATGAAGAAACTTTCGATAAGTGCAACAATATTAATGGTCATGGGCATAATTATGTGCTTGACGTTACAGTAGGGGGTTTGCCCGATGATGCAACTGGCTATGTAATTGATTTGAAATATTTAAAAAAACTTATTACAGATGAACTAGTTAACTTAGTTGATCATAAGCACTTAAACTACGATGTGGATTTTATTCGTGGCTATATCCCAACTGTTGAAAATTTAGCAGTTCTTTTTTGGCGAATTTTAGAAAGTAAATTAACTAATTGCAAACTACATAAAATTACTCTTTATGAAACTCCAGCAAGTTATGTAGAATACTTTGGAGACAAAGTAGAATTAAAAAGATATGAACAATTTAACTAAAGTATGGAACACAAAAATTTGAAAATTATTGAAGCAGATTACGATTTGACTGATGAAGAATTAGATTTGGAAGAACAATCATCTATTGAATTTCCAAAAGTTAACTCTATTGGCGAAGAACTTTTCGATGCAAATGGAAATTTCCCTATAAGCGAAACAGATAGAGCCGAAATGGTTGTTAATCTCGAAAAGAAAATGATTGAAGTATTAGATATTCTGAGAATTGATAGGAACGACCCAAATAGTGCTAACACACCAAAACGGTTAGCAAAAATGTATATTAATGAACTTATGATAGGAAGATATACATCTGCTCCAAAGCTTACAATCTTCCCAAATAGAAAAAAAGTAAATGAGTTGATAATTTCCAAAGGGATAAACATAATGTCTTTATGTTCACATCATTGGCAGCCAATTTCAGGAACCTGTGCTATTGGATATATACCTGGTGATTATGTGATAGGTTTGTCGAAACTTACTAGAATCACAGAATGGTTCTCTCGACGTGGGCAAATTCAAGAAGAAATGGGTGAGCAAATTGCAGATTATTTGGAGAAATTACTCAAACCCAAAGCACTTGGTGTTGTTATCAAATCAAAGCATTATTGTATGATTGCCAGAGGAGTTCGTGGCGATGAGAATAAATCAGAAATGGTAACTTCCGTTATGAGAGGATATTTACTTGAAGAGTTAAATTTGAGACAGGAATTTCTTAAATTGATTAATGAAAATTAAGCAAGAACTTCCAAACTTTTCAATTGAAAAAAAACTTAAGCATTACTCAACAATTGTTGGACTCGATGAAGCTGGTAGAGGTTGTTTAGCTGGCCCGGTAGTGGCAGCTGCTGCTATTTTGACTCGCACAAAAGCTATCCAAAATCTCGGCATTAATGACTCTAAGCAAATTAGCAAATCTAAAAGAGAAGAAATTTACAGCTATTTAATTTCCAATATTGAATTTTCAATTGGTGTGGTAGAACATACTAAAATTGATGAAATCAATATCTTGCAAGCGAGCAAATTGGCAATGAGAATTTGCTTGGAAAAACTTACCAGCAATCCAGATGCACTTTTAATTGATGGAAATTTCAAAATTAATAGTAATTTTGAAGAATTTCCAATTGTAAAAGGCGATAGCAAATCTCTTTCAATTGCAGCTGCTTCTATTATTGCTAAAGTAACACGTGATAAACTAATGGAAGAAAAGTACCATTTGCTTTATCCAGATTATAACTTTGCACAGAATAAGGGCTATGGAACTGCAGCTCATAGAAAAGCAATTTTACAATTTGGTATTTGTCCAATTCATAGAAAAACATTTTTAATTAAGCTATTTAACCAACAACCTGAAATATTTTGAAATGAAATTATTTAGAAAAATACTATTTTCTTTAATGCTGATATTGCTTGTGGCTTGCGAATCAACTCAGCCTGAGAGCTATACAAGAATTAATTATTACGAAACTATACCTATATTCGATTTAAACCCACCAGTTAATTGGACTTATTACACTGGCAGAATTTATCTTTCTAAAAATATTACTTATGATTCTCTTGGAAATAAAAATATAAAGAACAATGTAGTTGGTTTGCTTTATTCTGAAAGCAGAAGCTATTTCGATGGCGGTATGCTTCAAGTAGATAGTATTTCAATTCCACTTGTAAGTGTTGAGAAAATTTATGGTTACAAAACTTATAGTGCAGATATATTTTCTTTTGGTAAAGGATATTTCTTAGACACTTCAAACTTTTCTTTTGGTGAATTTACTCATAAATTCTATCTTTCTGGTGTTTCTTATTTTCAAGGATTCAATGCTGAAGTACCTGCAATGAAAGACCAACCTACTATAACCTCTCACAGTAATCTATCTAAAATTGTTAGCACAGACTCATTGGTTGTTACTTGGGAAAGTATTGATACAAATTTGAATTACAGACTTTTAGTTTCCAATGGAAATAAAAGGTTTGTTACTTACGGGGCAAACAAAGCTACAGCTGTTATACCTCAAGCTTATATGAATTACTTAGGTAAAGGAAATATTAAAATGGAGTTAGTGCTTGGGAAGTACACAACTCAAATGACAGATACTCGAAACTACAACGTTTGTGCAGTCTTTACTTCGGAAACATTGAATTTGATTTCTGAATAGTGTTTTAAGTTTTCAATTAAAACATTAGTTATTTTCTCGCTTTCTCCTTGTGCCGTGTATATGTAATCTCGATTGGCAATTCCTATTTTATCATTTAAGTTTTTGTCTTTACTGAGTTTTAAGAATATATCAAACATTTCTTCAGCAAATGAAATTGAAAATGCAGATTTTTGTTTGACCAAATTTACAGCATCTAAAGATTTGCTGAAATTTGTACCAAAGAAAATTGGTATTCCAAATCCAGCTGGCTCAGCTACAGAATGAATACCAGCACCAAATGCTCCACCTATATAAGCATAATTAGCAATTGAATATAGCTTCAATAAGTTACCAATACTATCTACTAAAACAACATCGCTTTTTAACTTATATTCACTGTTATAGCTAATAAGTAAATCACTAAATAGAAGAGAGTTAGTAAAATCAGCTGAGAGTTTGTTTACACAATTTTCGGTTGGCTCATGAGGTACTATAATTAAAATAAAATTATCTATTTTTTTCTTAATCATTGAATAGAAATCTTTTAAAATTTCTTCATCTTCTCGCCAAGTGCTTCCCGCAATTAAAACAATCTTATCTTTGAAAATATCGCTAAATTCCAATTTGTTTTGCTTTAATTCCTCAACCTTACCAATTATTCTATCGAAGCGAGTATCAGCAGAAGTTATAACTTTTGGATTAATGTTTAAATTCTCGAAAAACTTTGTATGAGTTTCCCCTGCTGTATAAATGAAGTTAATCAAGTTTAAATTGTTCAAATAAATAGCATTTAGCAAACTATTCTGTAAGTAAAAGTCACTATTAGTCTTAGTAGCGCAAATTAAATAAGTTGGAATTTCCTTTTCCTTAAGCAATCTCAAATGATTATACCATAGATCATAACGCACAAAAACAGCTATGAGAGGATTTATTCTTGAAATAAACTCATTTGCTCTACTCTTCAAATCAAATGGCATATAGAGAATGTAATCAGCAAATTTATATAGCTTTTGATTGTTATAGCCCGATGGGGAATAAAATGATACAATTATACAAATATCAGGCATTTGCATTTTTAAATTTTCAATTATAGGCTTAGCTTGTTCAAATTCTCCCATAGATGAGGCGTGGAACCAAATTCTTTTGCTTCCATATTTAGCGGTTTCGAAATTATTCAACAATTGTTTCCAACTGTTTTCTCTATCTTTTACTTTCTTATTGAAAATCATTAATACCCGCAATACCAAGTATGCGGGTCTAATCATAAAATAATTATAGAAAAATTTGAAAATCATTTGCTTATTTACCAATAAAATTTGCTTTTCTTTTTTCTAAAAAAGCAATTGTACCTTCTTTGAAATCTTCTGAATCACAAGTGTTGCCAAAAACTCTCGATTCATAGGCAAGACCTTCCAGTGGTGACAAATCCTCAGATGCTAAAATTGTATCCACCGAAGCATATAAAGCTAATTTGCCTTTGCTTAAGATTAAGTTAATATATTCTTCAGTTTTTGTAAGCAATTCTTCGTGTGCATAAACTTGATTTACCAAACCAATGGATTTAGCTTCAGCAGCATCAATTATATTTCCCGACAAGATTAATTCCATTGCTTTTGCGCGGCCTACTATTTTTGGCAATCTTTGAGTTCCGCCATAGCCAGGAATAATTCCTAAGTTAACTTCAGGCTGACCAAACTTTGCTTTTTCTGATGCAAATCTAATATGGCATGACATAGCAAGTTCACAACCGCCACCTAAAGCAAAGCCATTTATTGCAGCAATTACTGGTTTTCTCAATTGCTCCAATCTAAGCATTACTTTTGAGCCATATTCCGAAAAAACTCTACCTGAATATTTGTCCGAGCTATTAAGTTCTTGTATATCAGCACCAGCTGCGAATGCTTTTTCGCCTGCACCAGTCAATAGCACTGCAGAAATGCTTTCCGTTTTCTCGCAAATTTCGATTGCAGCATTCAAATCATTGAATAATTGCGTGTTTAAAGCGTTCAATTTGTCTGGTCTGTTTAATGTAATTTGAGCATAACCATTTTGCTCTTCAAATAAAATTGTTTCAAAATTCATTTTTTTATCCTGTTTCTAATAAAAATGTAAATTAAAATTTTAATTTTGAATAAATATTTACTTATTTCAACAATATTGATGTTTTTAAGAATAATAGCAATACTTTTCTTCTTTGCAATAGCAAATACAGCTAATGCTCAGCTTGAAACAGTAAAAACCAAAAAATTAGCCAAAGGAGTTACTTATAAGAACTTCTATATGAAAAAGGGCAAAAAGAAAAAACTTTCCACCCACGTTGTGGAATTTGATTTAAACAAATCCGATGCCTCGTTAGAAGTAATTAAACCATACTTAAGGGCAAACGGCAGAGATAGATTACACTCATATATCCCTATATATGATTCATTGAACAACACTGAGACACTTGTTGCTATTAATGGATCTTTTTGGCAAGGGGGCACAAATTATCCTATAGGACCAACAGTTCTGAAAGGCGAACTTGTTACTATGAATAAGTATAAAAACTGGAGTGCTGCAATGTTTGAATTCGACGAAATGGAAATTGATAACTTCACATTCGATGTCCATATTTCTGGAATTGAAAACACTGAGCCTATAATTGTAAGCCAATTAAATAAAAGAACAGATACAAGCCAGATTGTGATGTACAATAAATATTTTGGTGATTCACTTGGAGAAATCAGCACCAGCGAAATACTTAAACAAGTAAAAGAAACAATAGCAGAAGCAAAAGTAAATATAGCTATGGCTGAAGATAGCACTGAAAATTTCTCTGAGCAAGATTCAATTAAACTTTACGAAGAGACTTTTAATGTGTACAAAAAGTTAAACAGAGAATTCTCTTCGAAAAAGTATATTTTTGAATATATTGATGATCCAAGCATTAATGAACCAATAAGAATTAAGTTTGTTAAAACTGTTGAATTTGGACACGTTGCTATTCCTAAAAAAGGTTTTGTTATAACTGGCGATTTAAGTAGCTTTGAACAAAGTATCATCAAAAGCAAAAAACTGTTTTTGGAAACTCAAACAGTTCCTCAGTCTGCTTCTAAATTTGATTTTGGACTTTCTGGCATACCAAGATTAGTTCGCAATGGAATCGCAAAGCATGAAGCTGCAAATGAAGGCTCTAAATCGAAAAGGTTTATTAATGGTGAGCTACCTCGAACTGCAATTGGCACAAATAGAAATAAATCAAAATTCTATTTAGTTACAGTGGAAGCCACTCAAAAAAGCAAAAGAATTTTTGGAGCAACACTCGATAACATGGCAAAATTAATGAAAGCAATTGGCTGCTATAATGCTATGAATCTCGATGGTGGTGGCTCTTCAGCTATGTTTATAGAAGGAGCAAATGTCAATATTCCAAGTCGCCCCGATTTTTCAAGAAAATTGTCCGTTATGCTTGGCATAGTTCTTAAAAGAAAATAGTTCTTAAGGCGTTAATAAAATTTGATTTTCAATTCAAAAAAAAATAGTTTTAAATTAATGAAAGTTCTAAAGATACTTGGTTTTGCAATTTGCTTGATTCTTATCGCCTTTATTACAGTCGGTTTCTTTTTGCCTGATAGAGTACATGTCGAAAGATCAATTAATATCTTTGCACCACAGAAGTTAATTTATAATGAAATAAGTGGGTTCAAAAATTTCAATATTTGGTCGCCTTGGCATGCAGATGATCCTACCGCAAAATATACGTATAACGGACCAAGCAATGGAGTTGGAGCCAAAATGATTTGGGAAGGCGACCCAAAAAAAGTTGGAAGTGGGATGCAAGAAATTATTGAAGCAAACAACTTAGATTATATTAAGACCAAACTTATTTTTGGAGATGATGGTAGTGGCTTTGCAACATGGCATTTATTGCCCAATGGCAATGGAGTTAAAGTTGTTTGGGCTATGGATAGTGATTTTCATGGAAATTTATTTGCTCGCTATTTCGGTATGTTTTTCGATAATATGATTGGGGATGATTATGAACAAGGTCTTTCTGGTCTGAAATTAATGTTAGAAAAACAAGCTTATATGCAAACTCATTCAAATGTGAAGTGATAATACAAAATCACTTAACTAATCTAGTTTTAGAAGATACCAATCACAAAAGAATTAACTGAAAATGATTTCTGAAAATTACAATATACACAGATTAAACACTTTTCATATCGATGTAAGTACTAAATATTACATAGAAATAAATGCTTTATCCGATATTAATGATTTAGTCGGTTCAAGTCAATTTACAAAAGAAAAATTACTCATAATAGGCGGTGGTTCTAATCTTTTATTCAGAAATAATTTCGATGGAATTATTGCAAATATTAAACTATTAGGAATTGAGGTAGTTAAAGAAGATAGCGATTCTGTAACTTTAAAAGTATCAGCTGGGGAAACTTGGCATAATTTCATAGAATATACTGTTGAAAATAGTTACTTTGGTCTTGAGAATTTAGCACTTATTCCAGGCAAAGTTGGAGCTGCACCAGTTCAGAATATTGGAGCTTATGGCATTGAGCAAGAAATTGCTTTTATTAATCTTGAAGGATATAATTTAGAAACAAAATCTTTTCAAACTTTAAGTAAAGAAGAATGTAAGTTCAGTTATAGAAATTCTATTTTCAAAAATGAATTGCAAGATAAGTTTATTATTACCTCAGTTACTTATCAACTTTCTAAAATTCCAAACTTCAGTTTGAACTATACTGAAATTATTGATGAAATAGAGAAAGACAAGTTAGAACTTAATCAAAAGAGTATCTTTGATTCAATAGTGAAAATAAGAACAAGAAAACTTCCTAATCCTGAGTTAGTTGGCAATTGTGGTAGCTTCTTTAAAAATCCGATTGTAAGCAAATTACAGCTTGAAAAAGTGTTAGAAACAAATTCTGATTGTAAATACTTTGAAACTGATTTAGAAAACGAATTTAAAATATCGGCTGGTTGGCTAATAGAAAGCGTTGGTTGGAAAGGGAAAAGCTATTTGACCACAGATGCTGCAGTGTCAGAGAATCACGCTTTAGTGCTTATAAACAAAGGGAATGCAAAGGGAAGTGATTTGTTTCAATTATCCGAACAAATAATTTCGGATGTAAAATCTAAATACGAAGTTGAATTAGAAAGAGAGGTCAATATCGTTTGATATTGACCTCTTTCTATTATTTTAATAAATCTTCCAAAGGAAAGTAAGTGCTACCGATGCTTGATTAGCACCACCACCAAATGATAAAATATCATTAGTAGCTAAGTATAAATCCATAAATGAGAAGTAGTTATAGCCAATACCGCCAGATAATCTGAATTTACCAGTCAAGTCATTTCCCGCTCCAAGCATAAGTCTTGGTAACCAGCTAACAGGGTAAATATCCAAACCAACTGATATTCTTGGTGTTGTAGAATTTGTAGCAAAGTCATTAAATCCTTGAGCATAATCCAAAGTAACTGTAGTGTTTGAATTCCAATCAAGCAAAGAATCTACTGGCATTGCCAAACCAATACGGAAAGCTGAAGGCAATCTGCCAGCAATTTCACCAACAGATTTTGAACTAGTATTCACATTTTTAGTCAAAGAGTCAAGTTCACCTTGGTTTGTCAAATCAGTGATTGCAAAGTTTTTATTCATTTTATGTTCTTCAGCATTGCCAGACCAATTAAATGAACCAATATCAGTGATAGAAACACCAAATTTTAAACCACTTTTCAATTCACCAGCTATACCAATGTCTGCTCCAATTCCACTTCCTGCTGCCTCTGGCATTGCAGAGAAACCAAATTCTTCATTAGTGTTTGATGTGTCAAATGGATTCATACTTCTGAAACCTTTTGAAAAAGCTGTTTGAGCAGTACCATTAAAACTTCCTGTGATTTTATGATCTACAGAAGTTGAAAGTGAAGAATTGCTCGATTGCATATTAATGAAAGAAAATCCCATATAGTATTTGGCTGTGATACCAGCAGACAAATATCTTAAATTTTGAGATTTCTTATTAATTATTTGCCTTGCATAGCTTAAGCCAAATGTTCTAATATAGCTAGATTGTGCTTGCAAATTATCAAATTTATAAGTCTCATTAACATTATTACCTTGCAAAAGCAATTTAACCATTTCTTGAGGTAAAGTAATACCTCCAAAAATATTATCAGAAACTGATAAAGAGATTGCTCCAACTTCTTTGCTAATCATCATACCAATTGAGAACAAATCTACATTTACACTTCCAACGAATTTGCCATCGGAATTAAATGCATTAATCAAGTTTGATTTGTCCAAATCAGTTAAATATTTTGCAGTATCGCCACCAAAATATGTCTTTACATCATCAATTGATAATGTATTAGTAGAAACATTTGCAGATAAAGATGGAAATGAAAACTGTAAAAAACTAGAATCTGTTCTTTGTATCATTGTTGCTGGGTTTTTGCCTATGCCAAGTATTCCTTGGTTCAAAGCAGATCCAGAATTTCCCAAACCAACAGTACGTGCATCACCAGAGCCAAAACTTCCAAATTTAGCAAAAGCTGGGAATGACAAAAGCACCATCAAAACGAATGTAAATTGTGTTATTCTTTTCATATTTCTTTTTATTTATCCAAGTTAATGTGGTACTTAATTTGAGCATAAGCCTTAATTTTCATTTGCATATCAGGGCTTACATAGTTTTTAATATCTGCCCTTGATGGCTGAGTTGTACTTGCTACAGTTTTAAGAATTACAAATTTTGCATCAGCTAATTTCAATATTTCTTCACCAGTTAATTCAATTTTCTTAGAAGGGTTAGGGCCTGAAGGAGTTACTTGATTATCGTTTGTAAACTGTCCACCAGATGCATTAGCTGTTTTTGTAAACAAAGTTTGGTATGTACCATCTGCAAAATCAATTGTAAAGTCAGTATTGATAGGAATGTAATTTGTAATTTCATAAATCAATCTTGCGAATTTACCATTTCGAATTTCTTTTCTTACATTATCATCAATACCTAAAGCTAATGTGTCAGTTGTGGTTAATTGATTCAAATCAACATAGCTTAGTGCTTCAACAGCTACTGTAATGCGAATTGTATCATCAACTGTAGCTGTTCCTTTTTCTACATTTGGATTGACAATTATACCAGATTCTAAAGTAATTGAATCGGGTAAGAAAGTTAAGAATTCAGCAATGTTACTATTGTCGTTATTAAACTTTCTAAAGAATTTACCTTTTCTAATTGTAAAATCACCAAAATTTGTATTCCCAGTTTTAGATGTTAAATTAATTTTTGAACCATCAGAAGCTCTTTTTCCAATTACTTTTACATCTTTCATAACTACATCAAAGACAGAGTTTGGAAATCTAGTTACATAATCAGCATTCAAATTTAAAGCAGCGTTACTCAAAGTGAATTTATCTCTAAAATTAGTAACATCTTTTGTTAAAGGCAATGAAACAGACTTAGAGATAGGGTTTAAAGTTTTTGTTGGTATAACGCCAGAAACTAAATAGAATTTAGTGTTTTTGATATTAATCTTAATATCTAAGGCTTGACCTGGAGTTTGTCCACTCATTTTAAGGGTAAGCATTAATTGGGCAGAACTTGCTTGATTGCGACTTGAATAAACTGAGTTATCAAGAATTGCAGTGAAAATTTTTTGAGAGTTTGCAGGCACAATACCTCCTGTTTCTCTTGCATTGCCATTCGCATCTGTAAAACCAGGCAGTTTCAAATTAAAGTTAACATCGCTTGTAGCTTTGCTATCTATAATTATCTCTAACACACCTTGTGTAACATAGGCAGAATCAATCGAAGACCCGCTTTGAATATCTACAAATGCCGTAGTATCTATTGTAGATACAAAAAAAGCTAAATTGTCGTAACTTGCATTCAATTGATCCTGCAAAAAATCGCCAATTTGAAAGTCTTGGACATAATTATCCGAAAGAACTTTGTATAAAAATTTACCTTTTTCTAAAGGAGACTCTTCTGTAAGTAAATTTTTATTAGTTTTCACAATATCTCTAAGCACATAATTCTTCTCTGTGATTGGCACGTTTAAATCAGCGTCCCATTGGGGGGCAGTGAAATTTGTCGGCAAATCACAAGATGTGAAGATGATACTAATTGAGAAAATGGAGAGAAGGAGTAGTTTTTTAATCATTGATTCATAAATATTAATGATACACTTTCTGCAATATAAGAATTTTATTTTTTGAAATCAATGTTAACTTATAAAATATTGATATTAATCGAAAAATGACATAGAAACAGAAAAACGCATATATCTGCCAAGTAGGGGAGAAATTGGCATAACATAATGACCAGAATCGAAAATATTTTGGAAACTTAGTTTTAAACTTGCATTGCCAAGTTTGGTAATCAAGTTAATGTCTCCACCATTCCATTGCAAATTGCTTGGAAACTCTTGTATGTAATATTGGTGAAGTAATGGCATAAAAGCATAACCAAATTTTTGGTAGGAAACTCTATTTGTGAAGTCAATGTGCATTTGGCTTTTGCCAACTATTAAAGTATATCTGGGAGCAAACATTATTTCAGCTAAGGGCAAGTATTTTAGAGTGCCAAATTCTAAATTTGCAGCCATTGATAATGAGAAATTAATATTATCAGTCTCTGCAAAAACTTTACTTACTAAGTTTGATTGGTAATCAACCTTAACGCCTGAGTTTGCAATTCCTGACACATCTTCAGCTTTTAAATTTGCCACAAAGCCATTTATATTCTTTATTGGCAAATAGTTTACATAGTTTATAAATTGTCTAAAATAAGCTTCAATTGCAAATTTACTATTTTCCGTTTCTAATTTATACTGAGCCAAACCGAGAAAATTTTTACTCACATTATCACTGAATAAATAGTTGTTCTGCATGGAATATGAAACATCGAAATTTAAATTGCTTTGTGCAAAATCAATTGAATAATTCCCACCAAAGCCAATCATAAGTTTGCCATAATCTATTTTCACATTACCATTAAGTATAATACTATTAAGCTTGATTTGATTTGAAATGAAAAAGTTTAAATAATTGTTAGCTGCACCATATTCATTTTTGTCAATACTTACTAAACTTACATTTGCTATAAGATTGTTCTGATAATCATTATTTACTTTTGACACTAATTCAAATTTACCAGCAATTGTTGATTCTGAAAATATTTGTAATTCAGGCAAAAGTGTATCTATTGCTAATTCACTTCCTCTGGTGTGCCTATAGTCAATCTTATTATAAGTTAGATTTATTTTAACTTCATTGCTAGGATTGAGAAATTCATTGGCAGTGAGCATTAAGGTATTTCGAAAACTTCTATCAAGAAAGTTCTCATAAACTGGCAATGCTAATATTCTATCAATTAAATTAGTAGAAGCTTTATCTATACCACCATTTGAATTTATTGATGAGTTATTGAATAAATAATCTACTTGCAAATATCTCAAACTATCCCTTTGCCATCTCAAGCCAATATTTACATTCCACATTTCGCTAGAGTTATTTGTATATTCACCACTATGTTTATCGCCTCGAACATTCATATTGAAATTCAAATTTTCATCTAAATTATGAGTGTAAAGTGCTTCAATTCCAATAAAATCTCTTCCTGCATCGCTATACCAAAAGCGAGTGATAGGAGATTTGGCATTGAAAATTCTTTTTTGGAAATTAATAGCCGAGCCATTAGTACCAAATAACGCATTGGCAGCAGAGCCCCTCAGCAATATTGCATTATCGAAATACTCAGAATTGATAGAATTCAAATTAGCATTACCATATAAATTCTCTCTCAATCCAATAGAATTGATACCCATAGTCGAATAGCCAGCTTGTTCACCATTTAAAATAAGTTGTTCAAATTGGTTAAATCCAGACTGCTTTAATGTATAGAAATTAGTTTCATAGCGAAGCAATTCTATAAGTGTAGAATAGTTGTATTTACCCAAGCTATATTTTGTGATTGATTTGCTCGATTGGTTTGCAAAGTCATCAATAGAGCCAATTTGATAATTCACTTTATAGATTATTGCTTTATAAGAAGTATCAGAAGTAGTTGTCCCGCTTGGCTGGGATAGAGTAGCAGAGCTAATAATCTGAGCCGATAAATATAAGTTAAGTGCAAAAAACAAAAAAACGCCAATAAATATTGGTTTAAATTTATTGGCGTTTAATGTAAAAACAAAATTCATATTTAAATATCTAAAGAAGATTGTGCTGTTGGTTCAATATTATCTTCATCATCAATCATTTCTTCTTCTTTGCTTACGATTGTAATATCTGCTATTTTATCGTTTTCGCCCAATTTAATCAAACGCACACCTTGTGTGTTTCTTCCAATTGTACGAATATCAGCAACTGCTTGACGAATCAATATTCCGTTGGTTGTGATTACAACTAAGTCTTGCTCATCTCTGCAAGGCATTATGCTAATGACTTTACCTGTTTTATCGGTAACGTTCATTGAGATAACTCCTTTAGCACCACGTTTAGTTAAACGGAAATCTTCGAATTTTGTTCGTTTTCCGTAACCATTTTTTCCAACCACAAGTACTTGCTGCTCTGGATCGTTGATTGCAAGCATAGAAATAACGAAATCACCTTTACCTAAGTTGATACCACGCACTCCCATTGCACTTCGTCCCATAGGGCGGACGTCACTTTCAATAAATCTACAAGCTAAGCCATTTGAAGTACCAATGATTATTTCAAATTTACCATTAGTAACTGTAGCTCCCACCATTTTGTCTTCGCCAGTCAAATTGATGGCAATGATTCCAGTTTGGCGTACGTTAGAGAAGCTGTTTAATGCAGTTTTCTTAATTGTACCAGATTTTGTACACATTACTATGTATTGGTCAGGCTCGTTGAAATCCCTAACTGTTATATAAGCAGTAACGTTTTCATCTTGTTGTTTTTGAATAACATTAGCAATTGATTTGCCTTTCGATTGTCTTGAAAGTTCTGGCAAATCATACACTTTTATTCTATAAACCCTACCTTGATCGGTAAAGAATAAAATGTAATCGTGGTTTGAAGCTTGGAAAATATGCTCTACGAAGTCCTCATCATTAGTACCAGAAGCGGTTAAGCCCCTGCCACCTTTTTTCTGCTTGCGGTAAGTAGAAACTTTAGTTCTTTTGATTAAACCATTGTGAGAAATAGTGATAATCATATCTTCATCGGCTATCATATCTTCCATAGAAAAATCTTTGGAATCATAGATGATAGCAGTACGGCGTTCATCGCCATACTTTTCTTTAATTGCTAAAAGCTCTTCGCTAATAATTTGCATTTGTAGCTCTTTGCTTGCAAGTATTAAAGTTAATTTTTCAATTAATTTCAATAACTGTTGATATTCTTCTTTGATTTTGTCTATTTCCAGACCAGTCAATCTTTGCAATCTCATTTCTAAGATAGCTTTTGATTGAAGCTCTGAAAGACCATAACGCTCTTGCAAATTGATGCTTGCAATTGCTCCATCTTTCGATGCTTTAATAATTTTGATAACTTCATCAATATCATTAAGAGCAATTACCAAACCTTCTAAAATGTGGGCTCTTTTCTGAGCTGTTTCAAGTTCGAATTGGCTTCGGCGAATGATTACTTCGTTTCTGTGTTGGAGGAAATATTCCATCATTTCTTTCAACTTCAAAACTCTTGGTCTGCCATTTACTAATGCAAGCATTATCACACCAAAGGTAACTTGCAATTGAGTGTGTTTATAAAGATTGTTTAAAATCACACTTGGAATAGCATCTCTTTTGACCTCAATCACTATTCGCATTCCGTCTCTATCAGACTCGTCTCTAAGCTCTGAAATACCTTCAACAACTTTGTTTTTTACCAAATCATCAATTTTTTCAACTAAGGTAGCTTTGTTTACTTGGTAAGGTAATTCAGTAATGATAATTGTTTGTTTTGTGCCAGATTGGTTTTCTTCAATTTCTGCTTTAGCACGAACGCAAATTTTTCCACGTCCAGTTTCATAAGCTTCACGCACACCACTATAGCCATAAATCAGACCACCAGTAGGGAAGTCAGGGGCTTTAACGATTTTAATTAATTCTTCAATTTCAACTTCAGGATTCTTGATTAATTCCTGAAGAGCAGTTATAATATCAGTCAAGTTATGAGGTGGAATGTTTGTAGCCATACCAACAGCAATTCCACTGGCTCCATTGATTAATAGAGTTGGTAATTGAGAAGGCAAAACAGTTGGCTCTTCTAAAGACTCATCGAAATTTGGACGAAAATCAACAGTATTCTTGTCAATATCAGCTAAAATTGTCAAAGAAATTGGAGCTAAACGAGTTTCTGTATAACGCATTGCCGCAGCAGGATCGCCATCGACTGAACCAAAATTACCTTGACCATCTACCAATGGATAGCGTAAAGACCAGCTTTGAGCTAACCTAACCATAGCCTCATAAACAGAACTATCGCCATGGGGATGGTACTTACCAAGAACTTCCCCAACCAAACGAGCGGATTTCTTGTGAGCTCTATTAGGTGCTAAACCTAACTCTTGCATAGCATACAAAACACGTCTGTGTACTGGTTTCAAACCATCACGCACATCTGGCAAAGCACGAGAAACAATCACCGACATAGAATAATCTAAGTAGGAGCTTTGCATCTCATCTTCTAATAAAGTCTGAATTATCTTCTGATTTTCAAAAAGGTTCATTTTTTTCAAATAATGTTATTTTTCTAAAGCACAAATTTACGAAATTCAAGCGAAAAATGTATTTAAATTTCCCAAAGCAAAGCCCAATGTTGACAAGTTTTGATTGAACAATAGAAAAGAAAAGTTAAGCAAATAAGAATTTTTTCCGTATTTTAGACAAGAAAGAATATGAACTAAAAGATCATTTAGGAAATGTGCGAGTAGCAATAGGCGATATGAAACTACCAGAAAATGATGCGACAAGCACTCGTGGTGTGCCTCCATTTCTGTCAGATGAAAAAACTGTCAATGATTACTATCCATTAGGGATGACTATTGCGGATAGGAGCTTTAGTACTGCTGGTTATAGGTATGGGTTCGGTGGGAAAGAAAAGGTAGATGAGATAAGCGGAAGCGGAAATCACAACACAGCTTTGTTTTGGGAATATGATACACGAACAGGCAGAAGATGGAATTTAGACCCTGTAGATCAGTTAAGCGTAAGTAACTATGCAACCAAGTTTACTGTACCTCAAAATAAAGCGGCAATGCACAATTACGGTGGTATGACTAACAAAGGTAAAACAAGACTTTCTTCAACCGCCCAATATGGACTTACAATTTTTTGGAAAACAAAATGAGATACCTAATATTAATACTATTTTTAGTTGCTTGTCAAATGAGTAAATCAGGCACATTACAAAAAGTCTATGAAATAAAGCAAGACGGAATTTTGTTTGAAAAAAGATATACTGATAAAAACAACACAACTCGTATTGTTAATTACGACATAGAAACTAAACAACCCATCGATTCTATAACATTGAATTACGATAAGAAAGGCAATTTAATTGCTGTTAAGGTATACGATTTTGCTGAGGGGAAATATGTAGATGAATTATTATGGCGTAGCGATTATTATTTTCAGGCATACAGCAAAGACAGTCTTTGCAATAGTTTATTACCAATTAAATACCGCTTTCTAATAGAAAATATTGTTAGTTGTATTTGTAATATTCAACAATCACTATTACCCAATGGAGTAAGGGTATCATCACTTGCAAAAACAATAAAGAATAAAGAAGTAATTGAAATAAGTTATTCAGAAATAAACGCTAAGTTTAAGTTACCATACAACATTTTTCAATTATACTTTTACAATCAACTTTTAATAAGTTTTAGTCTGCAAATCAAAGACGGACACTTAATAAAGGAAACCTACTCTTTTTCTGAAGGCACATTTATTAGAGAATTATTCTACGATGAAACAGGTCAATTAAAAAAGTTGGTTGAAGAATGTAGATACAACAATGAAGTCGGTGAGAAAATAACAAGAACATACGAGTTTGAGTAAAAAATAAAGAGCCTTGATTAAATAAAAAGGCTCTTTATTTTTCTTATGGCTCTGCTTCGCAGGGCGAAAAAACCACACAGCATTGCTGTGAATAAAAGGGGCAAAAAAATACAAGTGCCATGCCTCCATTTCTGTCAGATGAAAAAACTGTGAATGATTACTATCCATTTGGGATGACTATTGCGGATAGGAGCTGGAGTACTGCGGTTTATAGGTATGGGTTCGGTGGGAAATCTAATGAAGCAATATGAAAGGCGAGAATTGAATTCTTATTTATTCTAAGAAAAAAGCAAATTTCACATTACGATTGCTTTTTTTAGTGCACGAGAAGGGATTCGAACCCTCACACCCTACGGGAACCACCCCCTCAAGATGGCGTGTCTGCCAGTTTCACCACTCGTGCAAATAATTTGATTTCAAAAATAAGCTTATTTTGGGATTCTACAATAACAAATTGACTTTTTTGAATATCCATCCTCAAATCAATTTATTTGGAGAATTAGGAATAATGCCGTAAATTTGTTTTCTGTTTTGTTTGCATAATTGTGAACTCTGCAAAACTAAATGGTGACGTAGCCAAGCGGCTAGGCAACGGTCTGCAAAACCGTCCACACCGGTTCGAATCCGGTCGTCACCTCTCTTTTTCCAAATTAACAAATATAATTATGGGTTCTACTTCAGATTTAAGAGTTGGTGCAGTTGTAAAGTACCTAAATGAAAATTGTATCGTTATAGATAGCGAATTCCGTAAGCCAGGCAAGGGTGGTGCGTTCTTCAAAGTGAAAATGCGTAACCTAAAAACTGGTAACTTGAAAGAGCACACATACAATTCTGGCGAATCTATTGATTTCGTTAGAATCGAAAAACGTCCATATCAATATTTGTATAAAGATGGTGCAAATTATATCTTTATGAGCAATGAAACTTTCGATCAAGTTCCAATGAGTGAAGAATCGGTGGCTGAAGATTTTAGATTTGTAAAAGAAAACCAAGATGTGTATATCGCATTTGAAGGTGAGACAGCTTTGTCGGTAGAAGTACCACAGCATATTAATTTGCGAATTACTTATACTGAGCCTGGACTGAAAGGCGACACTGCAACAAATGCTATGAAACCAGCAACAGTGGAAACTGGTGCTGAAATTCGTGTTCCTTTGTTTGTGAACGAAGGCGACTTAGTGCGAGTTGATACTAAAGCTGGCGCTTATATCGAACGAGTAAAAGAATAATTTTTAACTCTTGGAGAGCAAACTATAATGGATTTGCAATATCTAAAAAATTTAATGGAAATCTTCGATGAATCGAAAGCTGAAGAAATTGAGCTTGAAGAAGAAGGTACCAAAATTAAATTATCTAAAAGAAACCAAGCTGATATTGGTGGCAATACAGGTACTATAATCAATATGGGCGGTGGCGGTGCATACCAAATGCAATCTGCTCCAGTTTCAGTTCCAGCTCCAGTTCAAGCTGCTCCTGCAGTCAGCTCAGGCGATTCTGCTACAGCTGCTACTGCTTTGGCTAGCAATTTGTATGAAATCAAATCTCCAATTGTTGGCACTTTCTATCGTTCGCCTTCACCTGAGTCAGACCCATTTGTGGAAATTGGCTCACGTGTGAATATAGGCAACACTCTTTGTATAGTGGAAGCTATGAAATTGATGAACGAAATTGAAAGTGATAAATCTGGCACAATTGAGCAAATTCTTTTGCAAAGTGGAGAGCCAGTTGAATATAACCAAGTGCTATTCTTAATCAAACTTGACTAAGCAATATAATGATTAAAAAATTACTTATTGCCAACCGTGGCGAAATTGCTCTGAGAATTATTAGAGCTTGCAAGGAAATGGGAATCAAATCAGTTGCAGTTTATTCTGAAATTGATAGATACTCCCTTCACACAAAGTTTGCTGATGAAGCTGTTTGTATTGGTCCTGCTGCTGGTAAATTAAGTTATTTAAAAATCCCAAACATTATAGCTGCGGCAGAAATTACAAATGCCGATGCTATCCACCCAGGGTATGGTTTCCTTTCTGAAAATGCTAACTTTGTGCAAATTTGCAACGACCATGATTTGATTTTCGTTGGCCCAAGTGCCGAAGCAATCAATAGAATGGGCGACAAGTCTGTTGCCAAAGAAACTATGCGTGCGGCAGGCGTGCCTGTTGTGCCTGGTAGTGTTGGCGTACTTAAAAATGTGGAACACGCAAAAAAATTAGCTAAAGAAATTGGGCTACCCGTTATGATGAAAGCTGTAGCTGGTGGGGGTGGACGTGGTATGCGTTTTGTTTATGATGAAGCTGATTTAGAAAATGCTTACTATACTGCACAAAACGAAGCAGAAGTTGCTTTTGGCAATGGCTTGCTTTATATGGAAAAACTAATTTCCGATGCTCATCATATTGAAATTCAAGTATTTGGCGATAAACACGGAAACGTGATTCATTTGAACGAGAGAGATTGCTCTACTCAGCGCCGACATCAAAAACTAATTGAAGAAGCTCCTTCTCCAATTGTTGATGCAAAGCTAAGAAAAAAAATGGGCGAAGCTTCTGTTTTAGGTGCTAAATCCGTTGGCTATTATGGCCCAGGCACTATTGAATATTTGGTAGATAACTCAGGTGAGTTCTACTTTATGGAAATGAATACACGTATTCAAGTAGAACACCCAGTAACAGAGGAATCATTGCAAATTGATTTAATCAAAGAGCAAATATCGGTTGCAGCTGGAGAAAAACTTACTTTGAAAGAATCTCCTCCTAAAATGCACTCAATTGAAGTGCGTATCAATGCAGAAGACCCAGAGCACAACTTCCGTCCAACTCCAGGACAAATAACTTCATTGCACTTCCCAGGCGGACGTGGAATTAGAATTGATTCGCACATCTACCAAGGATATACAATTCCGCCAACTTACGATTCAATGATTGCAAAACTAATAGCAACAGCTCCCACAAGAACTGAAGCAATAGCTAAAATGAAGCGTGCATTGGAAGAAGTAGTTATTGAAGGTGTGAAAACAACTGTTCCTTTCCACCTTTGGATGATGGACAACCCAGACTTTATTGCTGGCAAAATCGACACTAAATATTTAGAACGCCACAATTGGATGGCTGAATAAGTTTTCTGTTTAAAAAAAGAAAGTATAAGAAAAGCTGCACTGGTGTTACCAATGCAGCTTTTATTTTTGTGTTTATTTCTATAGAATCAAAAATTAAACCTATAAACTAACATTCTTATTAGCAATTCAAACAATAGGAAGCCGAATCCCCAAATTGCATAGATTAGGAATTCTTCGCTTTTCTTATTGAAATAGGCAATGTCAATTTTAGTTTTTTCTAATTTGTCTATTTTGTCGTAAATGTTTTTCAAGGACTTATCGTTAGTGGCTCGGTAGAATTCGCCACCAGATATTTCAGCTATGCGTTTTAGCACAGTTTCGTCCACATCAACTTCCATTTGCTGGATAATTGTTCCACCGCCCTGCAATTGAACAGGGTAGTCCGCAAAACCATACTTGCCAACAGCAATTGTATAAATTCTAATTCCAAATGTTTTGGCAATTTCCGCAGCAGTTTCTGGCGATACTACCCCAGCATTGTTCTTGCCATCGGTTAGCAATATAATTACTTTGCTTTTTGCTTTGCTTTCTTTCAATCGAGAAACTGAGGTAGCCAAACCACTTCCAATCGCCGTTCCATCTAAAAACATACCTGTTTTAAGTGAGCGAATTTGATTTTTCACTACTTCGTGGTCAACTGTAACAGGACATTGGGTGAAGCTCTCGCCCGAAAAAACTACCAAACCTATTCTATCGTTCACTCTATTATTGACAAAATCAATTGCTCTATTTTTAGCTGCTTCCATTCTGTTTGGCTTAAAGTCCATTGCCAGCATAGAAGTAGATAAATCAAGTGTCATCACAATATCTATACCGTCTGTTTTCACAGATTTCCTCGACGATGAAGACTGCGGCCTAGCCAAAGCAATTACTAAAAATGCAATAGCAATTGATCTAATTATTGGTAATGTGTGTCGCAAACGCATTTTCAAACTTGGCTTTAATTTCTCGAAAGGAGATAGAGTTGCCAGCGAAATGCTTGCATTTTTTCTTTTTTCTGTCAAGTAATGATAAAGCAAATATATTGGTATTACAGCCAACACATAGAAGTATTCTGGATTTGCAAATTTATATGCTGAGAAATTGAATATATCCATTTTTCTAATCCCTCGTCGCTTGAATATTTCTACGTTGTTGCTCCAGCTCTCCAGCTTGGAATATAGTGTGTGCTTCTTGAATAAATAGCACAGCACTTTGCAAAGCTGTTGCATTTTCCTGAGCTAATGGTTCTTGTTTTGCAAACTTTGCCAAATCGCCCAATTGGAAGATGTATTTCAATTTGCTTACTTGTTCTTCTCCAAATCTCACATTGCTCATTGCTATATATATTTCATCGCTAGTCATTTCCAATGCTGCCACTTTAGTGGTACGTTCTATATAAAGCCGAATTATATTTGTCAGCTCTATATAGTATTTTTTCACTTGACCATTTTGCCAAAGCTTTTCATTTTCTAATTTTTTGAGTGCTTCCAATGCCAATATATGAGGTGGTATTTTTGGGTCGCTGCTCTCAAATACTATAGCTTTTGGTATTCTATTTTTCCAATAATTATAACCGAAATAGCCGGCAATAGCTAACACTACTATTATTACAAACCAATACCAATAATCCCAAATAGAAAATTCTATTCCGAGCGGCGGCTTAATATCTTTAAATGCTTGAGTGGTGTCCACAGTAAGAGTTTTATAACTTACTGTTATAGAATCTGTCCTTGCTATATATGGGTCGGAGAAACCTTTTTTATCGTAAATTATTTCCAGTGCTGGAATAACATAATGCCCACTATCGAAAGCTGTTAGTACATAGCTCTGCATAAAAGCTGTATATTTATCGCTCTTTATAGTATCAATTTTATTAGTAGATACTATTTCCAAATCGCCAATTTTATCTTTGAATTTGGGAAATACAAAGTTCACTCCTTTGCCAAAAGTAGCCGAAACTCTATATCTAAACTGATCGCCAATAAGTAAATTATTAGTGTCAATTTTGGCTTCCAGAGTCAATGCCTCTTCGCTTCTTGCTGTTGCAAAACCAAGTAGTATAATCAGTATTAAAGAATATAATTGAATTACTTTTTTCATAATTAGTATTTTTTATCTCTACTTTTGAAAAAATTAATTAATGGATTAACGTAAGATTCATCTGTTCTTAATCGAATCAAATCCACTTTAGCACTACGCAATATTTTATTTGTTTTCGTGTCCAAATTCGCCTGATATTCTGCATAAGCATTTCTTGTTGACTTATCCGATGTATCAATTAATTTCGTTTTGCGTGTTTCTGGATCTCGGAAATACACTATCCCAATATTTGGAATAGCGTATTCCTTTATATCGAATACTTTTATTCCCACAGCATCGTGGCGTTTGGAAACAAGCGACATTTCCTTTTGGTAATCTGCATCGGTCACAAAATCTGAAATTAAAAACACAATACTACTTTTAGTAATGACGTTTTTGAAATATTTCAATGCCATTGCCAAATCAGTTTTTGTACTAGTTGGCTCAAGCTCTAATAACTCTCTGATTATTCGTAGTGTATGCGATTTGCCTTTCTTTGGTGGAATAAACTTTTCAATTTTATCCGAAAAAAATATCACCCCAATTTTATCATTATTTTGAATAGCAGCAAATGAAAGAATTGCAGAAATTTCCGTTATCAAATCTCGCTTACTGCTAACTTTAGTGCCGAAGTTCTCCGAGCCAGATATGTCTATTAGCAAAACTACTGTTAGCTCTCGCTCTTCCTCAAATATTTTAATATGAGGAGAATTTGAACGAGCTGTAACGTTCCAATCTATTGTGCGAATGTCATCGCCCACGTTGTACTCACGCACTTCGCTAAAGGCAATTCCTCGCCCTTTGAAAGCAGAATGATAATTACCCGAAAACATTTGCTTACTAATGCCTTTGGTTTTAATCTCCACTTTCCGAACTTTCTTTATCAGTTCCGATGTTTCCATTTTGATTTCCTAACCCTATTAAGGCACTTCCACAGTGTTCAATATTTCATTGATAATATCCACGCTTGTAATATTTTCTGCTTCTGCTTCATAAGTAACACCTATTCTATGGCGAAGCACATCGTGGCAAACAGCACGCACATCTTCTGGTATCACATAGCCTCGGCGTCTGATAAAAGCAAATGCCTTCGCAGCTTTTGCTAAATTAATTGTAGCCCTAGGCGATGCACCAAAAGAAATCAAATCTTTCAATTTATCTAATTTGTAATCTTCGGGGAAGCGAGTAGCGAAAATTATCTCCAATATGTAATTTTCGATTTTCTCATCCATATAAACTTCATTCACCAATCTTCTTGCATGCACAATATCCGCAGGTGTCATCACCTTTGGCACAGCAGGGAAGTTTTTCGCCAAGTTTAATCGCAGAATTTCTTTTTCCTCTGCAATTTGCGGGTAAGTTATCACAACTTTCAGCATAAATCTATCCACCTGAGCTTCTGGCAGAGGATAAGTTCCTTCTTGCTCTATCGGATTCTGAGTAGCCAACACAAGGAATGGCTCTTCCAATTTATAGGTATGTTCGCCAATTGTTACTTGTTTTTCTTGCATAGCTTCTAGCAATGCACTTTGCACTTTAGCAGGAGCACGGTTAATTTCATCTGCAAGAATGAAATTGGAAAATATAGGCCCTTTTTTTACCGTGAAGTTATGAGTTTGCTGATTATAAATCATAGTTCCCACCAAATCCGCAGGTAGCAAATCGGGGGTAAATTGAATTCTATTAAACTTTACATCCACCGCTTGAGCCAAAGTGTTAATTGCAAGCGTTTTGGCAAGCCCAGGTACACCTTCCAAAAGGATATGTCCACCAGATAGCAAACCAATCATTAATCGCTCTAGCATTTGCTTCTGTCCAATTATTGTTTTGCCAAGCTCCATAAATAGAATATCTATGAAAGAGCTTTCTCGCTGAATTCTTTCATTTAATTCTCTAATATCAACCATTAAAATTCCTCACTACTTATAATTTGTCTTTGCTACAAATTTGAAACATTTTTCTGAATAATTTTCAACCATATAACGAAATTATATGAATTTAAGTTTCTTCAAAAAAACAAATATTTCAATTTATTTTACAATTTTTACACTTCTTTTCATAAAAAGTGTAACCTTTTTGCTTTTCATGTGTCTATTCTTTAGAGAACAATCCTGTTCCTATAATAACTCCTGAGTTCATCGTAAAGACAAAAAAAGAGAATTTAAATGACGATATAAAGGGTGAAGCTTACGAAGTAAAATCTATGTATCTAGATTTTTTAAATTTTCCGAAATTGCTGATAACCAAATTGCTTATTTAAGTCTTACTTATGCAATAAAAACAGAATAAAAGCATAAATTCATTTTTGAACAAGTCTTAGGAGATATTAACTCTAATACACTAAATAGTTTGTCATCCAAATATTACGTTCGTCCAGCTTTTGTTAATACCTATACAACTATTACAGTTTGCTATTTAGTTTATTTCGAAAAAGTTCTATTGTTGCGTTAATTCCATAGCTACCAATTAGAAATATAACTGGCATTATTGTAATGCGGTAGCGTGGCAGATAGCCAACATAGGAATGAAGTAACCAGTGGGCAATTAGATATAATAATAATATTTGAATGAATATATTTGCTCGCAAATAAGAAAAATAAATAGCGGGTATAAATCCTAAAAATGCTAAACCAAGTAAAGCAAAGTCAACTAAATCGAATAAGAAAAGTGGGCTAGTTGGTTTATCGTAAAATGATGGTTCTGCTATTCTCATATCGCCTGCAAAACCAAAACGATAGTCAATTCGTATCACTTCAAAAAATCCCCAAGCTCTTGATTTGAATTCTTTCCATTTTCCAAATGATTTGTAGTTATCTTTCAGCTCATTATATTTTTGTAATGTGAATTTAGATTCTATATATTCACGAGATTCTTTGCGAAATTGTTTCGTAAGATATTGTGTCATATAAAGGTTTATAACAGTGTCATAGCCAGGAACATAACCATAATATGCTTTCTTTTCTGAGTATCCTTGAGTAGTTGTTTTCTGATTTACATTTGCAGTTCGTTCTGGAGTGAAAATTACAAATTTCCCCCAATGTTGATATTGTCGAATATGCCAAGGAGTAAGTATAGCAATAATAATCAAACCAAAAGTAAGTACTTTTTTAAAATCAACAAGTTTAATCGAACGCAAAGAATTGAATAAAAAGTAAAGCCCTACAAAACCAAAGTGAACAATAAAACGGTTATTCAAGCAAATTAGCAAACCAAATAGAAATGAATAAGCAACAAAGTAACTTAATTTATTTGTTTTAATAAACTTAATAAGATAATATAAAGAGAAGATTAGAATTGAGATAGTGAAACTTTCAATAAGAAGCAACAAAGAATATGACCATTGAATTACATAAGCAGCGTAAAAAAACGTATAGCCAATAGCCCAATATCGAGAAAATATTTCATTGGAAATTAAAAAGAAAACCCAAATTGCAACAAGAGAAACAAATATTTGCAATACGATAACATTAACAGCATTAGTACCTAACATTGAATAAACAACAGCAATAATAGCAGGATAGCCGGGCATTACTGTTTGTCCAATATCATTGCCATCTTCGAAATAGCCTGGAGTAGAAATATTAGATTCACCTTTGGTAATAGCTTTTGCAATACCATCATAAAGTATGCTATCATCAGAAAACTTTAAATTATAATAGTGTGGCACAGCAAAATAAAGCATAGCCAATAATAAAGCAAACACTAAGTATATGTATTTATTGGTCATTGGATTCTAAATTCTTAATACTATCTACGACATTGATTTTGTAAAAAATTAAATTGTAAATATAAACAAGTCCCAAGACAATTATTTCGCCTAAAACAAACCAGAGTCTAGAAATAATTGAAATAACTGAGGCAATAGTTACACTCATAATTTTTGTTAGAAGAAATATTATAGAACTTTCACGAGCTCCAAGACCTGCTGGAGAAAAAATCGCTAACATTCCAAGTAGTCCCGACAAATTTATACAAAGAATCAA
>ENA-ORBV01001720-ORBV01001720.1-microbial-mat-metagenome-genome-assembly--contig:-NODE-1720-length-47984-cov-10.839293_pt1 | contig 47984 bp, 38 predicted proteins | sample MGYA00237777_ERZ505514 | MGnify/ENA primary metagenome ERZ505514 (study PRJEB26160, sample SAMN06269048) | microbial mat metagenome | isolation source: Oligotrophic lake microbial mat | place... | reverse complement strand
CTACGCCCCTCCATAAAACACGCAAAATATTGTTCTATAAACGGTGTCGGGGCTACGCCCCTTTTATACACACAAATACTTAAGTCAACGATATTGCCCTTTAGGGGTAAGGGGTGTAACCAGCAGTTGACACAGTTTTATGAACACTCCCCGTATCGTCAGTCACCAATAAACCAATCACCAATAAACCAATCACCAATTGACCGTCCTTCACCTCTTCGATCTCTACCTCCCGCATACCATGAACTGGGCCTGGAGGCTCATGCGGGCAACACCAGGGGTAGAGCAGTGGGTGGCTGCACCTTGGATGCTGGACAATGAATACCACAGCCCGGAATTCCGGTTCTTTACGCGCCCGCTCCAACGTTTAGCGGGTTGGCTGCCAACAAACGAATGGGAGTCCGAGTGGTTTTCTGCAAGCCTGATCCGCGCCGAGAAACGTTGGCCGATGTACCGAAACTGGCTGTTCCGACAGTTAAAAAACAATCCTCCCGATGTGCTTCACGCTCATTTTGCGCCCGTTGGATGCCATTATCTGGACATGGCGCAAAGGCTCGATATCCCCTTGATAACTTCGTTTTACGGGTTTGATTACGAGCGGCTTCCATTTGAAAAACCCGCTTATCGAGCACGCTACCGACAACTTTTCAAGGGTTCGGCAGCGATCACTACTACGGGAGACTTCACGCCTGAATTGTTGATAAACCAAGGATGTCCAAGCAAAAAAATTACGCCGATCCCGTTGAGCGTTTCCCCAGCGGAATTTCCGTTTTTGGATAGAAATAAAATCTCGGGACAACTTCGACTTATTCAAATTGCTACCATTACAGAAAAAAAAGGGCACATGGACACGCTCACAGCATTCAAGATCGCGCTGAAAAATTGCCCTGATATGCACCTGACCCTCGCAGGGGAACGACAGGACAAAAACCTGTTTCAACAAATCCGCAACTTTGTCAGAACCAATGATTTAGAGCGAAATATTAGCCTGCTCAATTTTCTGCCACATGGCGAGTTGCCCCGGTTTTTGGGTCAATTCGATGCGTTCATACACCCCAGTCGCAAGGCAACAAATAGAGATTGTGAAGGCGCCCCGGTTGTCCTTTTGGAGGCACAGGCCACGGGTTTGCCCGTCATTTCCACGAAGCATTCCGACATCCCTCAGCAAGTGCTGCACGGTCAAACAGGTTTCCTTGCATCAGAAAGAGATCCGGCTGGTTTGGCTGCCCATATCGAACGGTTTTACAATATGGGGAGTGAAGAATATCATCAAATGAGTATAGCTGCTCATCGCCACGTTGAACAACACTTCGATCTAAAAATCAATGCCCCTAAACTCCAGAAGCTCTATAAATCAATAGTTCATAGTTCATAATTCATAGTTGAAAATACTCATCGTCACCGCGTGGTACCGACCCTTTATCCATCCTCGTGCACACCGTTGGGCGGCTGTGGCGGAGCATTGGGCTAGTGAAGGGCATGAGGTTCATGTTTTGACGGCGAGGGTACATGAGCATGGCAAAAGTGAGGTTTTGAAGGGTGTACGGATCCACCGCGTCGGGTTTGATTCGTTAAAAGAATGGGTGTATTACTGGCTTGGCAGCCGACAAGCAAGGGGTAGGGTAGGGACGAAACCCAAAAAGCCGAGTATTGGGGCACGATTAGCCGCCTGGGCCTATAAAAGCATTTGGAAGAACCTGTTTTTCCCAGACGATGCTTGTGTATGGTATTTCCCGGCAATGCGTAAAATGCGGCAACTGCTAGATAACGAGCGTTTTGATGCGGTCATCACAGTTTCGTTGCCGTTTACGGGACATTTGATTGGGCTCTCTACCCTTCCTACGGCTTTGAGCCTTAGGAAGGGTTTAGCTGTGCACGGGTCTTACGACCCATCCCCATTCTGGCTTGCCGACATCGGCGACCCATTCTCCTTTCAGGCAAAGTCCCCCAACAATCCCCTTTTTTACCAAAAGAAAAACCGCCACCTCGAACGCCGAATTCTTGAAGCCGCCGATGCCGTGACCGTTACAACCGAGGCTACCCTGCGCAAATACCGCGAACAATATGGTGAAAAAGCCGTCGAGAAAATGATCGTAGTGCCGCCACTATTATCCGCATCGACAATCACTCCTCCTCCGCCAAGGCTACGGCGGATAAACAATCCAGCAATCACTCCTCCTCCGCCAAGGCCACGGCGGATAAACAAAATGGGCTATTTCGGCGCCCTGTACGCCCCTACGCGGACTCCTGATGCTTTCTTAGATTTACTGTCGAAAACCTTTGCGTTGCGCCCTGATTTGCGCGGGCGGTTAGAAATCCATTTTTATGGAGAGATCTTCCCGGAGTTTTTTGAAAAATTAAACGCGGAGCCATGTATAAGGCTGCATGGACTTTGTTCAAGAGAAGTGGTTCGGGCAGCCATGCAAGAGATGGACATCCTGCTCAATATCGGCAATACCACTGATTTTCAATTGCCGAGCAAGGCCGTGGATTACCTCGCGGGAGGCAAACCGGTGCTTAATTTGTCGTATGTGGAAAACGACCCATTTGCTCAGTTTTTTGAAAGGGCATGTACCCCGGAACTCCGTTCCGGGGCTGCGCTAATGGAGCATTCCCCGGAACGGAGTTCCGGGGTACACAAGCTCCATATATCAAACGGGAAAGTGGGAGATAGCGAACTTCATCGCTGGCTCGAATGGCTCGAAAGCGAAAAACCGACCCCGAGCGCGGCGGAAATCGCGGAGCGTGTTGCGCCGTTTTTGGTAGAGAATATTGCAGGGCGGTATTTTGCGATAATTAATTTGCCAGCATCTAATGCTTTAAGGACAGCACTTCCTGAATAAGTGCCAAATACTTAGGCAGCACCAACGGATCGCCAAATTCCTGCTCGGCCATTTCTCGGCTGACCCGACCCATATCGGCACGTTGGGCAGGGGAGAGTGCTATGGTTTTTTCCATGGCTTCGACAAGGGCTGCAACATTTCGGGATGGAATGAGGAACCCATTTTTGCCGTCCACTACGGTGTCTCGACAACCCACATTATCCGTTGTGATGATAGGTTTTTCCATGCCCATCGCTTCCAGCACAGAGCGTGGCACGCCTTCTCGATAATACGACGGCAATACCAGCACGTCTGCCTGGGCAACTGCGGGTCGCACATCGTCCAGAAAACCAAGGTGTTGTAAGATACCCTCTTGCACCCATGCTTCCAATTCAGCATTCGAAATCGTGGTTGGATTGCCCGAATCGGTACTACCGAGCACACGAAATTCGGCAGCTACCCCCTTATTTTTTAAATACCGTGCGGCATTGGCAAATTCGCGAATGCCTTTTTCTGATAGCAACCGGGCGACAAAGAGAAACACGATTTTATCATAAGACGCTTTAACACGCGGTGAAAAGTGCTGCAAATCCACCCCTGGTCCATGCACAAGCAGGGCTTTTTCGGGGTCGACAATTCGCTGGTACAAAAAATCCTGAAGGTCATCGTTGTTTAAAAAAATCACCTTGCATGAATGGCGGAATGCCAAGCGATATAACGCAAGTGTGAGCCGACGGAGCCAACCCTGTGAGCTGCCCGATATTCCCATGCCTTCAACCGTTGAAATACTGGGAATACCTGCTACGGCGGCAGCGAGATTTCCTAAAGTATTAGGGCGGATGGTAAAAAACAATACTAGATCGGGACGACGATGGCGTAGCACAAAGAAAATTTCAAACAGGAATTTCAGGTTTTGGTATGGGGAAAGGCTGCGTCGCGAGAGTTGGCGTAGCGGAAAAAACTTTGCGTAGGTATGGTGCTCTAGCTGAAGCCGAGATGCATCGTCGGCGGCGAGGAGGATGACTTCATAGCCCGCTGCTTCCAATTCCTTGATGAGGGAAAGGCGATAGTTCCAGAGTGTCCAAGCGATGCTGGCCACCAATGCAACGCGAGGAGCAGGTTTAAGTGGGTTTCTCACGGATTTCGGGCATAAAAAAATCTCTGAACCACCACCCACTTCGGTTGGTTCAGAGATTCTTTTGTAGTGCGTTTGTTTGAACTAAGTTGACTCACCTTGCTGCAAACATACGGCCCTCACCGGGTAGCATGTTTGATTGCGGCCCTGCAAGGGAAGCAATTTGATCAGGTGTGACCTTTTTGTTCATCAAATCATACACTTCCAACGCTTGGTCGCGGGTGATGGACGGGAACTCGTCCAAAAACTCGTTGACGCTCACACCGACGCGAAGGAAGTCGTAAAAAGTTTCTACACGAACACGAGTTCCGCTAAAAACAGGTGCTCCATCTTGAATTTCAGGGTGTACACTGATGGAAGTAAAAAGACTCATCCGGCACTGCTGTTTAAATTGTTGAAAAAACGGGCCGGGATTATACAAGGCTTGGATTAAGAGAAAAGAAATGATTAAAACGATTTAGTAGGGCGAAGTTAGAGAATGTTAACAAGGGTCAAAATTTTGTGAGATATTTTTTTGAAAAATAAGTATTTGACCTGTTAACAGGGCGTAGCATCCTAGGGGAAACCCTGATCTAGAACATGCTGGGGATTTTCTCAGGGGGTCAAAAACGGTTCTTTTTTCTTCGTTTTCCACTTTTTTTCAGTCACAGAGGGAAGGTTATTTTCCTTCAAAAATGCAAAAACTGACAAAAAAAGCCTTCGTTTTTGCCTCCAGCAGAAAATCCCCAGCTTGCTCTACAGATGTTTTCCCCCCAATTTCTCTTTCACCAACGCCGTCACTTGCTTCACTTCCTGTTCTTTGGATTTTGGGTAGATGAGCAGCGCATCGGGTGTGTCTACCACGATGTAATCGTGCAAGTCTTTCACCACGGCGATTTTGCCTTCGGGAATGCGTATGAGCGTGTCGTGCGTATCGAGTGCGATGACATTTCCATGCAATGCGTTGCCGTTTTCATCTTTTGGGTATTCGGCGTGGAGGCTGGCCCAGGTACCGAGGTCGCTCCAACCAAATTCAGCGGGTAAAGTGAAGACGTTTTTCGCTTTTTCCATGATTGCGAAGTCCACCGAAATATTGGGCGCGGTGGGATAGGCTTTGTTGATAAAAGCCTGTTCTTCAGGAGTATTATAAACATCTTGGCCTTTTTCCAAAATAGAGAAAATTTCGGGCGCGAGGGTTTGGTAAGCACGGAGAATGCTTGAGGCACGCCAGATGAAAATGCCTGCATTCCAGAGGTATTCTCCGGAGGCGACAAATTGCTGCGCATTAGCGAGGTCCGGCTTTTCTGTAAACCGTTTGACTTTGAAAATACCGGCTGCGGTCTCGTTTTCCATCTGAATATAGCCATAGCCAGTGTCGGGGCGGGAGGGCTGAATGCCGAGCGTGAGCAGCGCGTCGTGTGCAGCTGCATAGTCAAGCGCGGTCTGTATTTTTTCGAGAAAGGCAGGTTCTTTCAACACGATGTGGTCGGAAGGGGCGATGATAAAATTGGCTTCCGGGTCCAGGTCTGCGAGTTTGAAAGCCGTCCAGGCTACGCAAGGGGCCGTGTTGTTGCGGCTGGGTTCGCAGAGGATTTGATTTTCCGATATTTCAGGGATTTGTTCGAGAATCAAGTCGCGGTAGGCGGCATTTGTGACGATGAATATGTGGCTGGCCGGGCATATCGGTAAAAAACGCTCGAAAGTGAGGCGCAGCAGGCTCTTGCCCACACCGAGCATATCGAGAAATTGTTTGGGGTAGGCTTCTCGGCTGCCGGGCCAAAAGCGGCTTCCAACTCCTCCGGCCATGATGGCGACGTATGTGTGATTCATTTAAGTTGTTGATTTGTTAGGTTGTTGATTTGTTGATGAATCAAAGTTTGTCTTTTACTTCTTGAAATAATGCCTGAATGCCCGCTTTCAAATCAATTTTTGCTTTCCAGCCAAGCCCGTGCAATTTGCTGACATCCATAAGTTTGCGCGGTGTTCCGTCGGGCTTGCTCAGGTCGTGGCGAATTTCTCCGGCGTAACCTACAATGCGCTGTACCAGTTGGGCCAGTTCCAAAATCGGGAGGTCTTCGCCTGTGCCGATGTTGACGAAACCCGGCTCGTTGTAATGTTGCATCAGGTAAAAACAAGCGTCGGCAAGGTCGTCCACATGTAGGAATTCGCGGCGCGGTGTGCCGGTGCCCCATAGGGTGACGAAGGCTTGGTTTTCAATCTTTGCTTCATGGAATTTGCGCAACAATGCAGGCAGCACATGGCTGTTCTCCGGGTGGTAATTGTCATTGGGGCCGTAAAGGTTGGTGGGCATTACGCTGACGAAATTGCAGCCGTATTGCGCCCGGTAAGCATCACAAAGTTTGATGCCCGCGATTTTGGCAATGGCGTAGGGTTCGTTGGTTGGCTCTAAAAGGCCAGTGAGTAAGGCTTCCTCTTTCAAGGGCTGCGGCGCCATTTTTGGGTAAATGCAAGAAGACCCGAGGAACATTAATTTTTCCACCCCGTGCCGATAAGCTGCGTCTATTACGTTTGCTTCAATCATCAAGTTGTCGTACAAAAACTCGGCACGGTAGGTATTGTTGGCCAGGATTCCACCGACTTTGGCAGCCGCGAGGAAGACATGAACTGGTTTTTCACGCCGGAAGAACTCGGTGACTTCCAATTGGTTGCGCAGGTCAAGCGCCCTTGAATCGGCGAGCACGAAGTTCGTAAAGCCTTCTGCCTGGAGTCTTCGGAGAATGGCTGAACCGACCATTCCTCGGTGGCCGGCGATGTAGATTTTGTCTGTTTCTTTCATTTATTGAACGCTTAAACCTCGTAGATTTTAAAACCAACGAGGTTTAGAAGGAAATTTACTCAAATTCATTTCGAATCTCAAATCCCCCCTGTTTCAAATACTCCTCTCGTTGGAAAAGTTGCAAGTCGCTGGCCACCATTTCTGACACTAACGCTTGTAAAGTCCGCTTGGCTTCCCAACCCAATTTCTCTTTTGCCTTGCTCGCATCACCCACCAACAAATCCACTTCTGCGGGCCGGAAATAACGCGGGTCAATGGCGATGACTACCTGGCCGGGTTTCAGTTTTGGGTTGGTTGAACTAGAAACCAAGCCTAGTTCTTCCACCCCCTTTCCCTGAAATTCCAGATCCACGCCCACTTCGAGGAAGGCCATACGACAGAATTCGCGCACCGCTGTGGTCTTGCCTGTGGCGATCACAAAATCCTCTGCCACGGGTTGTTGCATCATCATCCACATTGCCTCCACATAGTCGCGGGCATGCCCCCAGTCGCGCTGCGCGTCCAGGTTGCCGAGCCAGAGTTTGTCTTGCAACCCAAGAGAAATTTTCGCTGCTGCACGGGTGGTTTTGCGGGTTACGAAGGTCTCGCCTCTGGTGGGGCTTTCGTGGTTGAACAAGATTCCGTTGCAGGCAAACATTCCGTAACTCTCCCGGTAATTCACCGTAATCCAATAGGCATATAGTTTTGCCACTCCATACGGCGAGCGCGGGTAGAACGGGGTGCTTTCGCGCTGTGGTGTTTCTTGTACCAGGCCGTAGAGTTCCGAGGTGCTTGCTTGGTAAAACCTGGTCTTCTCACTCAGATCCAACAATCGAATCGCTTCCAACAAACGCAACGCGCCTACCGCATCTGCGTTGGCGGTGTACTCCGGCGTTTCAAAACTCACCTGCACATGGCTTTGGGCGCCAAGGTTGTACACCTCGTCCGGCTGCACCTGCTGCATGATCCGGATAAGGTTCGTGGAGTCTGTCAGGTCGCCGTAATGGAGGATAAATCGTTGATTGTCAACATGTGGGTCTTGGTATAAATGATCCACCCGTTCGGTGTTGAACAGCGAAGAGCGGCGTTTGATACCGTGGACTTCATAACCTTTTTTCAATAAAAATTCGGCGAGGTAGGCGCCGTCTTGGCCAGTGATGCCGGTGATGAGGGCTTTTTTCATAGTTGTTAAGCAGAACGGTTTAGCCTGCTAAAATTGAAGATGCAAAGGTCAGGTTTTGTTTTTGATTATACCATTCTGAAAAGAAGTCGCTTGTAGGGTCTTGACAACCAATTCGTGGGAAAGTGCCTGCCGGAGATTCGCCGCGTGGCGGGCGTGATGCAGGTCGGTGGCGAGAAAGTCGGCGAGGCCAAGGTCAAGGATGGTTTTGGCGGCAGATTGTATTGGCTTTCCGTAGTAGCCCGTGAGCGAAAGCAGGTTGATTTGCAGGGCGCAGCCCATGGCTTTCAGGTTTTCATAGTCCTCTGCAGAACGGTAGTAGGGATAGCGTTCCGGGTGGGCCAGGATGGGGTGGTATCCTTTCATTTGCAGGTCAAACATGATGCGGTGCAGCTCGCGATAGGGCTGGTGGAACGACATTTCCACCAGTACCCGATCACCAGGCAAGGTCAACAAGCGTTCGCCTTTTAGCATTCCTGCAAAGTTTGCGTCCAGATAGTATTCTGCTGCTGCGCCGAATTCAATTTCCATACCCAATTCATCAAGCGCGTCCTGTACCTCGTCTTTTTTTCTCAGAATCAAGTTTCGGGAGTTCGGGTAATAATCCGACATCACATGCGGTGTGGTATAAATCCGTTTAAAACCCAAGTCTTCCAATGCTCGAATCAGGACGAGAGAAGTCTCTAAATCTGGCGCACCGTCGTCTATTCCTGGCAGCAGGTGGGAGTGCAGGTCTGTGCCCAACACGGAAAAGTCAGGCAGGGTGGGGGGCGGTGTTGTTTTGAACAGCTTGAACATTTTGGTAAATCGTGAAAGAGGCTGTCTCACAAGTATATTATGGACAGGATTTACAAGATTTACAGGATTTTTGGGTATTTACATTGCCAAAATCCTGTTAATTCTGTCAATCCTGTCTGATAAAAACACTTGTGAGACAGCCTTTCTGTAAAACTTCCGGAAAATCCGGCAAATCCCGAAACACCCGAAAATGCAAATTGCTCTCCGGCCTTAGGATCACCCAAACTGTAAGGAACACCAGCCGCAGGTCCGTCCAAAACGACAAATGTTTCTGATACCATATTTCCACCGCCCCTTTATACGGCGCAATATGATCCACATAAAATAGTCGCGGATCGCGGCCCGCCACAGACAGTAAACGCTCCTCATCTCGAAAAACAATGCTTCCAACGCCGGTGATGCCTGGTCGAACATTGTAGATACTTTCCTGAATATCAACCGGAAATGCTTCGAAATCCACCTTCATCTGGGGGCGTGGGCCTATGAACGACATATCACCTGTCAGCAAATTAAGGAGTTGGGGCAGTTCGTTGATCTTGTTTTTGCGCAGGTATTTCCCGACAATGGTGACACGCGGGTCGTTGCGCAAGGTGAGGCTGCCCGTTCCCATGTTCGGACTGTTTTTTAGCATTGTGGCAAACTTCCAGATTTTGAATTTTTGTTTGTGGAAGCCAATTCGATCTTGTCGGTAAAACACCTTGCCTTCTCCCGTGAACAGCAGGATTATGATGATGGGTATGTATAATGGAAAAAGCAGGAATAGCACGATTATGGCGACCAGGAAGTCGAGCAAGTATTTGATTGGGAGATACATGTGAGTGTTTTTTGACAGGATAAACATACTATCTAGCAGTCAACAGCACTACATCTTCGAGTCTAAGCCCAAACCTGTCTCCAAATGCTGAAAATCAGGCAATAGGCGCTGCATAACCGCCACAACGTCCGCTTTGTTGACTTCCTCTTCTGCCAGAATGGCCTTCAATTCAAGCAGCATTTGGGCGATGCTGAGGGGGGGATGGGTAGTGACCGGGTGACTTGAAGTCACCCAGTCGCTACCCATCCCCCCCTCACTTTTCACCACCCCAATAGCTGCAAACCGCTCCAATTCAAGGGTTTCCTTATCTGTAAAAAACTCCTCGCAAGACTTCTCCCCCGAGGTGTCGGAAGCAAAATAATACACCGGCCAGGATTTGGAGTCTGACTGTACTAATGCCGCTTTTTCCCGTGCTTCTTGTTCGCTGGCACAAATATCTGCCTGAAAACCAAGCGTTTCGAGCAGGGCCGTGCCAATGTCCGAGAACTTCCGCAGATCATGCGATGCATCAAGTTTTGGGAAAAATATATCACCCGATTCGCCCAGAACACAGGCCAGCAAACACAGTTGCCCGGACTCTTCCGGCGACAAAAAGTACCGCTCTATATCGTTCGGAGCTGAGAGCGGTTGTCGCTTCATCAGACGCTCTAAAAAGCTCGCCAGAAGGCTGCCGTTGGAGAAGGCCACGTTGGCAAAACGCGCCGTCGTCACGGGGATTTCTGAAGCGTAAGACAAGAGCGCCTGTTCCATCAACTTCTTGGAAGCCCCCATAACGTTCACTGGTTTAGCCGCCTTGTCAGTGCTGACACAAAAAAAACGCTCAGGTTTGTGCGCCGCCAAAAGATCGAGCAAATGCTTGGCTTTGAACAAGTTGTTGGTCAGCATCGCTTCAATAGAGTAATGGTCTTTTTCACTTCGGACGTGCTTGTGCGCCGCGAAATTCGCAACAATCTCAAACGGCCCCTCGCGCCGAAGAATTTTTTCAAACACGGCATCGCCAAAGTCAAGCGGGTACGTCAGGAACACGGACGGGATGTTGTAAATGAGGCTGCTGCGAAGATCGCGGACGAGCTCCGTCAGGCCGTTTTCGTTGATGTCTGCCACGAAAAGCCTTGCCGGGCGAAACTTCAAGATCGCTTTTACAAAGGAAGTGCCGATGGTGCCCGCGCCGCCGATGACCAAGACTGAACGTCCGTCAATTCGGGTAGCCAATTGTGCCTTAAATCTTTCCAAATCGGGTTTGAAAAGACTCTCGGCGCGGCCGGTTACCTGTAGGGAGATGAATTTGGGAAGATCGAGCAAATGCTTAGTGCTTAGTGTTAAGTGTTAAGTGATTCTCCCAGGTTAACTATTTGCCCTTTCTATACGGCCTCAACAACAGATTTGGCCGACGGTTACGAAACTTTAAAAGTTTCGTAACCGTGCTCTACCGTATGAATCACATAGTCAATCTCCTCCTCCGTCAACCCATTATAAATTGGCAGCGAAATCTCCCCTTTGTAAAGTTCGTAGGTATTTGGGTAGTCCTCCATTTGGTAACCGAGGTTTCGGAACAGCGTGAGCATGGGCATCGGGATATAGTGCACGTTCACACCCACACCGTGTTCGGAGATACGCTGGATGATCGCATCGCGTTGTACTTCGCTTGCTCCTTTTATCCTCAATAAATACAAGTGGCAGGAAGACTGGCTTTCGTGTTCATCGTGCAGTGTGGGCAAAATCGCCCAGTTGTATCGCTCAAACCCCGCCTGATACCGCTCAAATATCCTCACCCGTTCCGGCAACAATTCATCCTCATACCGACGGATTTGCGCCAGCCCAATAGCAGCACAAATGTCGGGCATATTGATCTTCAGCCCTTGAGCGATAATGTCATAGCGCCAGGTGCCAGGCTGGTTTTTCTCGAAAGCACTTTTGGTCTGGCCATTGAGTGCGAAGGCTTTCAGGAACTTGTATTCCGCTTCATGGTCAAAAGGGCGGGGTAGGTGCAGGCAGATCGCGCCGCCTTCGCCAGTGGTCACGTTCTTGACGGAGTGAAAGGAAAGCACGGTGGCATCTGCGCAAATGCCGCAATGGCGTCCCTTGTAATGTGCCCCAATCGAATGCGCCGCATCGGCGAGCACCAAAATACGCCCAAGTTTTTTCTGCTCGGGCGTAGCGGGTTGGAACATCTCCCGTATTTCTGAATCGTACACCAAAGCCATGATCGCGTCGTAATCCGCCATCCAGCCGCCGATGTCTACAGGTATAATTGCCTTGGTGCGGGGTGTGATGGCTGCTCGGATTTTATCGGGGTCAATCGTAAAATCGTCTTTTACATCCACCATAACCACCTTTGCGCCGATGTTGAGGGCACACAATGCAGTAGCCGAGTATGTGTATGCAGGGATAATCACTTCGTCGCCAGCACCGACCCCAAACCAACGCAGCATGAGCATTGCACCAGAAGTCCAGGAGTTTACACACAGCACCGCAGGCGCGCCCGTGAGCAGGCGAAGCTCCGCCTCCAATTGCAATACTTTTGGCCCGGAGGTGAGCCAGCCGGTATTGGTCAGGCAGTCGTTTACCTCGTCAATGACGGGTTGGTCAATGAGGGGGCGGGAGAAAGGGAGGGTCATTTTTAGTTGCTTTAATCCGTGTCCTATCCGTGGCATCCGCGGTCAATCGTAAAATCGGGCACACGGATGACACGGATGAAACACGGATTTTATGGATGCGCTGTTCTTATGGTTCCGTCAACCAATTGGTAAATCTCCCCGCTTTCTGGGCAAACAGCATGGCCTTTTCCATCCACTTCAAGCCGATGTCCCAAACGACTCACCCAACCCATTTGTCTGGCCGGAACGCCTGCAACAAGGGCAAAATCAGGCACATCCTTCGTGACCACCGCTCCGGCGCCAATCATACAAAACCGTCCCACTGTAACCCCGCACAGCACCGTGGCATTGGCTCCAATGCTCGCGCCCTGCTTTACGAGCGTGGCACGAAACTCGGTCTTTCGCTCCACGAAACTGCGTGGGTTGATGACATTGGTGAACACCATGCTGGGACCTATGAACACATCGTCTTCGCAGGTCACGCCCGTGTAGAGCGAGACGTTGTTTTGCACCTTCACGCCGTTGCCGAGGGCTACGCCGTTGGCAACGAATACGTTTTGGCCGAGCACGCAGTTTTCGCCTAGTACACTTTGTGCCGAGACGTGGCAGAAGTGCCAAATGCGGGTGTTGTCGCCTATTTGGGCACCTGGGTCAATAATTGCGGAAGGGTGGGCGTAGTATGTCATTTGCAGTGAACTTCAAAGGCGAATGCAAAGGTAAAGATCAGTCTTTGCTCAGCACTTCTTCACCTGTTCTTGCATCGAAAAGTAGTGTAGCGATTTTCGGCAATTCCAATTCAAGCGTTATTCCATTTTTCAAACGCAACAACCTTTTACCGCCTGTTCCAGTATGCAGTACGATAAAGTTGGCAGATGAAAATGTGGCGTCGGGTGTGTTATTCATGACCACACAGCCTGCCTTTTGAAACAACGCGCGAAAAACGGCGCTTCGGTGCAAAGGCACAGCGGCATAGACCATGGTATGGCTTGAGAAATTTTTTCGGGCTATCGTCACGCCGCTTCCGTCTTGAAGCGCAGCCAAGCGCACTGCCCCAGCATCAGACACCAACAGCAAAGGATCAAGCGGTTCGGGGTTTTCAATCGTATCCTGGCCCATGACCCAAACCGGATTACCCTCCATTTTTGTTTGTTTCGTGGCAATGCCCGTCACTTGCTCCGTCAGCGTTTGGCCGTTGCGGCTTCCATCGCTGTACCCGGTGCCGTAATTCCAGATCAAGGTACGTCCGTTTTGCGCTACGGAATCACGAATAAATCGGCGTTGCTCAGGAGTTAATAGCCAGGCATTCATGAAAATGATCGCTTTGTATTTATTTAAGTCAATATGTTCTAAATCAAAAAGATAGATATGGTCTGCTGCAACGCCGCTGCATTGTAGTTCTTCGGCTGCTGCGTCCAGCCCTTTTTCGCAATGCTTAGTACTGACATTTTTCACGGCATAATAACTTTCCGTATCCCATACTGCCAGTGCATCTGCCGATTGAGATTCGGGTTTCGTCCCCCTTCCATATATGCTTCGGAAAAAAAGCAAGCTGCGTTTTATCTCCTCCAGATACAGGGGACTGTCCCACCAACCTGTATTGCGCCGGGGGCCAAAATCATAAAGCCACAACCCACAGCCCTGCACGAGCGGCAGCCATAAGCTTCTTTGAAGCAAGGGCAGGTAATTCGTGTCCCCCAAGAGATCAGAGCGGACAAAATCGCGCTCCCGTTTGTCTTGCTGGTAACCATTGTCTATTTCGTCGAACCACAGTTTGCCATGCAATTGGATGGAACGGACAGGTGCCCGCTCCATCCCCGAGCCGCCTGCTTTCCGACACGGGCCATAATAGCTCGGTGGTCCGGCAAAATAATCAATCCAGGGGCTTTCGAGCAAGCGCTGGGCTTCGAGATGCCCATTCATAGCCTGTCGGCACAAGCCAAACTGCATATATCCATAAAAAACGCCCGTAATTAAAGGGCGGCCCCATTGTTCTTTTACGATGCGGCAAAAGAATTCAATGTCGTCGGCGATCACAGCTTGCTGACAGCGATAAAAATCCATGACCCGCTGTTCGAGTGCCGGATTTCGGAAAAATCCGTCCGCACAGCAACGACGTTCGAGGCTGTCAGGTACTGTGGCATTGGCAAGTGTGTACATATTATTTGCCCAAGCGGTCTGGAGGTTTTTATCGGACAAATATTTGGTTTTAAGCCATTTGCGAAAGGCGTTATGCATCGGAACGCTCGTATCCGGCTCATTTTTTATAAAGCCCCAGGGATGCCATTCGCCATAAACACCTCCGGAAATATGTATCCCAACCACCGCTTTGCCCTCGCGCGTGCGCGCAAGGCGACGGCAAAATTCTTGCAGTTTTTTGCCCGCTTCATTGCGCCAACGTGCTGAAGCCAGGCTCGCTCTGTTTGCACGAACCACATCGCCGTCTTCATGGTTGAACGGGAGACCTACAGCCAGGTCCTGCACCGGCCCATTCGCATATTGTACACATTCCTCGGGGTGGCTTCGATTCCACCAAACCGGAGCGTTGACGTGCAATCGGACCACCACCGCCCCGGACGCACAAGCGTCCAGCACCCCTCGAATTTGCCGCCTTGCCAAAGCCATATCGAGTGCTTGTTCCTTTTCCTTCCAAATATCCTCCAACCACAAATCCACCTGAAACAGGCGCAGCCCTGCTTCCCCCATTCGCCGAAGGTTGTGTGCCGGCAACTCTTCCCAGCTCCAGCGACCGCCAGTGACGTGCGTGAGCGCATACATGTAGGGCAATTCTGGTTGTTGGTTGACGTAGAGGGTGGGTTGGCCGTTTAACATGCGAATTTCAGCGGTTTGCGGGCGCTGGGCGAGGAGGAGGCATGGTAAGAGCGCGAGAAGGAATGGGATAAATTTCATGAGTAGAAGATAGGTAGCAGGTATTCAAAAATCAAACAGCTTCCAGGATGTCCGCAATACGCTCCGCAGCATGGCCATCCCATAGTGGAGGGATTTGTCCGGTTTTCCAATTGCCTGCGAGGATTTGACGGATTTTGGTGTGAGCCAGTTCGGGGTCTAGATCGGTGATCATTTCATTGCTTCCTATAGACACGGTTACAGGTCGCTCCGTTGTCTGGCGAAAGGTCAAACAGGGCACTTGCAGGAATGTAGTTTCTTCTTGAATTCCGCCTGAATCAGTGAGTACCACGGTAGCGTTCTGCATCAAACTCAAGCATTCAATATACCCCTGCGGTTCCAACAAATGGAGGTTTTTGATGTGAAAAAGGCGAGCCCTAAGCCCGAATCTTTCCAGATTATTTAGGGTGCGCGGGTGAATCGGAAATACAACAGGTAAGCACTTCGAAATACGCTCCATCAATTGCAAGAGCATGACCAAGCCTTCAAGTGTATCCACGTTGGAAGGGCGGTGCATGGTCATGAGTGCATATCCTTTGGGCTGCAACCCGAGCTTGAGCACTGTGTCTGCCTGAGCGGCTCTATCGCGGTAATGCACCAGCGCGTCAATCATACAATTGCCGACAAAAAACACCTTTTCAGGCGGCGCACCCTCACGACTTAGGTTGTCCATCCCAGCCTGTTCTGTCACGAAAAGAAGATCAGATATGGAATCGGTGAGGATGCGGTTGATCTCCTCTGGCATCTTGCGGTCGCCACTGCGCAGGCCGGCTTCTACATGGGCTACAAGGATTTGCATTTTGGCCGCTACGAGCGCGCAAGCAATGGTTGAGTTGACATCGCCGACCACTAAAACCCAGTCGGGCTGCTCTTTTTCAAGGATTTTCTCAAAAGCCAGCATGATTTTAGCGGTCTGTTGGGTGTGGCTGCCTCCTCCGATACCAAGGTAGTAATTAGGCTTAGGGAGTTCGAGTTGTTCAAAAAAAACCTCGCTCATCCGCGCATCATAGTGCTGACCTGTGTGCACGATTTTTGACTCAATGCCGGAGCGTTTTTGGAATGCGCGGTGTAATGGTGCCATCTTCATGAAGTTAGGACGTGCGCCGACGACGGAGAGGATTTTCATTAAAGGATTATTTTACGGCATGGCCGTAGGCGACGTATTGCCATTTTGCAGGAATGAAAAACAAGCACTGGTCACACCAGGCAAAAAAGGATTTTAGCCATTTTGGACGAGGGACAAAAGCCGCTAGAAAACCAGTGGTGTAAACTTCATTTGAAGAAAACCCTCGTAGCAACTGATTGATTTCTGGTAAAGAAAGGTAGTGCCAATTGTTTCCCCAAGTAATAAACCTGCTACGAGCACTTGAATGGAGCGCGCTGCCCTTTAAATTTTCTGCAAAAAACAGGATACCTCCCGGCTTCAAAACACGACGCATCTCTTTTATAGCCATTTCTATTTGTTCGTTTCGACCATGGCTTCCAACAACCCCAAGCATAGATTTGAAAACTACGAAATCGAAGCTTGCATCTGAAAAAGGGATTTGTTGGACATCAACCTGCATATAATCAATGGGAATAGACAAATTGAACCGCTGGTGGAAGTCTTTGGCTTTTTCAGGGAAAATATAATCTGTGCATAACATTTGGCATCCAAATTGGCGGGCAAAAAACAAGCTCAAACCGCCCATGTTGGCACCCACTTCGAGGCCGCATTTGCCGCTGAAATCTTTTTTTTCGCCAATGTATTTTTCCCAATAGCGTAGCGGCCGAGACCAAGTGGCTACATCCCATGCTACATAATCATAAACATTTGGGGTCATGCGGATAGGTGCTCTGCCAGAAAATGGTCTAGTAGCTCAATTTGGGTTGCTCGGCTAAAATACTGGGCCGCAGCACGACTTTTTTTGGAGCGCAATAGGCGTTCGTTAGCGCCATTATTGAAATGCGCTATATTGCTGGCCAGTTGCCCGAAGTTGTCAGGGGCATTCGTCCACCCTATCTGGTGCTTTTCAATGATCTGCGCCCCTTCACCTGCTCCAGAAAAGAAAATGGGCAGTCCAGCAGCCATAGCCTCGTAGATTTTGGACGGCACAGCACCTTGCAAGTGTCGGGTTAGGGAGATTAGTGCTGCTTCATGTTGCATAAGCAAGTCAGGAATCTCGCTGCTTTTTACGGCTCCATGGTAGTGGATACCTCGCTTGGGGTTTTGAGCCAAAAAAGACTCCAATTTAATTCGTTCTGGACCTGCGCCGTAAATGTGAAATTCTACCCCGAGACGTTTAAAATCAATGTTTTGACAAATTTTTACAATGCCTTGCGCTACGCCGAGTAAACCTGTGTAAACCAGTTTTGGCGTTTCTGACAAACAGGTATTGCGCTCAAGGTTTGGAAACCGGGCGAGGTCTACGCCGTTTCGGAAAAGCAGGACACGCTTCCCCCCTCTCTCTTTCATGTGTTCCACGATTTCCGCTGATTGGCCCGTACATACAAATGCGTGACGGTATAAAAACGCCTCCAAGCGTTCTAAAAAGCGATAAAACCACCCATCAGATATAGCACCTAATTGCTTGGCAGTCAAGGGCCAAAGGTCAGATACATTGAATATTAAACGCGGCTTTGAAAATAGGCAAAGCAACCATCCGGCAAACCCCAAGGTAAGCGGCGGGCTTTCAACCAAAAGGTAGTCGGGTCGCTTGATCCACAAGTTTGGCAGGGCGCATAAAGCCGTGAGGCTAAAAGAAAGCATGCTCAAGATACGCGGAAAGGCTTTGGGCGAATTAGAAGCATACAACCAGTATCGGTGTACCGGGATTTCCCCCATCTTTTCTACTGATTTCCACTTGCCGCGATATGGATCGAAAATGCGGCCATGCGGGTAATTCGGCAACGCAGTAATGACCTCGACTTCCCATCCGCGTTTTTGCATTCCCAAAGCAAGTTCGGAAAGGCGTGTTTGGGGTGCGCCCATTTCTGGCGGGAAGTACTGCGTGAGAATGAATAGCCGGCGGCTCATGGTAGGCAGGCGAAAAAGTGTTTGGTTTTGCCAGAGGCGGGACGTTCTATCTTTTCCACTCGGTTGATTTCCAAGATCAAACCATCTTCCAAATAGGTTTTCATGGCAGCCCGGATGCCAGATACTTCACTGTCGGAAAGTGGTCGGTCGGTTACAACATCAAAGACGAAGGTGTCGAGCGCAGTTTGCCGGATGATGAATTCCCGGAGCGAGCCACCTGATTCAAGGATACTGCGCGAGATGTAATAGAACGTAAGGCCGGCGGCATTTTTGCCACTCGGCAATTGGATCACATCATTGGTGCGACCAGAAAGTTGTAGTAATCGGCTTTTTGCACCCCGCTCAATAACACCCAGGTCGCCTATTTCGTAGCGTACCATCGGAAAAGCCCGATTGTGGAGGGAAGTGATTATTATTTTTCCTTCTTCGCCATCTGGTACAGGGCGGTTTGATTGATCCAGCACCTCAACGTACAGATTTTCTTCTGACAATATCCAATCGCCGCTTTCATCTGTGAAGGCAATGATATCCAGCTCGGATGCGCCGTATTCGTTGGCTATGGGCAATCCAAAGGCCGACTGCAAGATGTCCATGTCTTCCCGCGTGCAAACTTCAGAGGTGACAATACAAATACAGAGGGTTGGGCATACTGTTTTCAACACGATCTTTTTATCCAATAGATAGCGGGCAAAAAGCACCAGCGCACTGGTGTAGCCATACAAATACTTGAATTTCGTATTGGAAAATTTCTTCAAAAAGACGCTCAGCTGTGCATCAGACAGGTCGAATACTGGAAAGCGCACCCGATTGGAAATCAAATCTTTAGCCAATTCGATTTGTCTGCTTCGGCCAATTAAAGGAATCCCATAAAAGCGTGCTTGTTTTTGCCCCAACTTCAATCCGTGCCAGGCATATCGGTCCGCAATAAGCGCATACGTCATGGCGTGGGCATACTTGTCTTTGGCAAAAAAGAAGGGGTGTCCGCTGGAGCCGGAGGTGTTTCCCACATAAATTTCTGCGGGTCGGAACGGCGCCGAAAGCAAGTTGTCAAAATTCCCTTGCAGGTGTTTTTTTTCAATAACAGGTAAAACATCCCAATTGTCGGGAAACGCTGTGGTAAAAAGCGAGCGGTAGACGGTATTGTGCTCAAAATGATACCGGGCGGTTTCCCATCGTTTGTTTTCCTGCCATTTTCTGAATGCTGCCGGATTCAACAACTGAATATGACGCAGGTCGTTTCTTGCCTTTGTTAAAGGATACCCTTTGACCGCCAGCGTAAAATTCAGCAACATGGATAAGGCGTCATTGCAAGAGATCGAGCCATTGTTTTTCTATTGCTGTCCAGTCGAAAGATTCGGCTTTTTGGCGGGCGTTTTTGCTCAGACCTTCTGCCAATACAGGCGAATTAAGCAGGCTTTGGATGTTTTGTACCATAGCGGGGATTTCATTGTCGGGACTGAGCAGGCCAGTTTCATGGTGCGTAAGTAGAAAAGGCACTCCGCCAACATTAGTAGAAACGATGGGCAATCCCAAGGCCATCGCCTCCATGACACTGACCGGGGTATTGTCGACATGGGTGGTGCTGATGAAGATATCATAATCTTTAGCGAGGGCAATCCATTCGGATTTCGGCAGCCCGCCCATGAATTTAACCTGCCCTGCGATCTTTAGTTCGGCAGCAAGTTTTTTGCATCGTTCCATACTTCCGTCTTTGTCAGTGCCGACCATGCAGAGTTGCGCTTCAGGGTATTCCCTTTGAATAGCTGCAAAAACCTGCATGGCCATTTCGGGGTGGTACGTTTTTTCAAAGGAACGGACCCAGAGAAAACGAGGTCTAAGCATACGTCTTTGGAGGAAAGCATACTGTGCTAATTGTATAAAGTTAGGGATCAGTATAGTTTTATAGCCGGCCTGTTGAAATGCGTTTTTCAAATAAGCTGAAGGGGCTACATTGGCAAGTGCGAAAGCAAATATCGCACTCGACATCAGGGGTGAACGGGACATACGTGCGGGCAAATTGCCCCCATGCAGATAACAGATGTAAGGCTTTCGAAACACGCGACAAAGCAAGGCGATACTCCATGCGTAGTAAAAATTGAGTGTACTATACACGGAGATGATGATGAAATCTGCTTCGCGGCGTCTTTGCAGCAGGCTTTCAATCATGTCCAATAATCGAAGTATTTTATTTTTTTTGCAGGAGGCGTAATAGACTTTGAAGTGGGGTTCCAACATTTTGCCGTGTTCTTCCATTACAGATATAGTCGCACCTTGCGGAACGAGCATATTCCCGATGTAAAGAAGGGTTTTCAAGCCGGTTTTTTGTTGTCCGAAATCAAAAGGAACGCGAATCCAAAAGCAACGCATGGCAGGGCCATTCGCATCCCGCTATGCGCCAATGTGAACATGGATAAAATAAGAAATGTTAGCATCCATTGACGTGTCTCATCGTTCTTGATTTGGCGAAAATGCCGCAAAGGCAGGGCAACAAAAGCGCATAGGATAGACAACAAGCCCAGCATGCCATGTTCCCCCAACATTCTGGTAAATTCGGTATGGGAGGCAATCCTTTGGGTGCGATTTTCGGCTTCTCTATAAATCGTTCCCCGGCCAATGCCAATCCCCCAAATGGGATTCTCTGCAAAGGCTGCCAATTCGCTCTCGATAATTTCTTCCCGGCCAGACAGGTACTTGCTTTCTGAAATGCTCCTGCCCAAAATCACTTCAGAGGTGGATAATCCTTGATACCGGTAAAGCAAATAATTGCCCGTGATTTCATTGGCAAAAAACGCAATGGCGATAAGGAAGATCGAACTAAACGCTAGTATTGGCAACTGCTTTTTGGTCTTTTGGCGATAAGTTTTCGAGATGAAAAAAAGTGCGAACATTGAAAGCGCCAACGCGCCAAATGAGCCTACCATGCCTCCGCGTGAAAAAGTAAGTAAGCCTCTGAAAACCAGCAATGCGAGCAGGGTAAAATCGAAAAAGCGATACCCCAAGGGCGAGCGTCCGAGCAATATCCCGGTCACTAGCAACACGATGGCCCAGCCTAAGGAAGTGGATACCTGATTGGGGCCGAAGCCTCCGCTTGAGTCAAAATTTGAACCGCCTATGAAGTCTATTTCTGAAAGGCTTTTCCCCAGAAATAACAGCATGACCAAAGCAATAGAAGGCAAAATCCCCGCCCGCAGCAGCAAGGCCAATGTTGTTTTTTGGAAAGGCCGATGATAAAAATACCAGGCAGCGGCCAACAAAGTGGCAGGCCCAGCTAAATATTGGGAAACCAAATCCACTATGCGCGCTTCCGAGATGCCGCCGTAGATCGCAGTCACGAATACCCCTGGCAACAAAAGCACAAGATAAGCCAACAAAAGATAGGGACGTTGCTGCCTGCTTGCCCCCAAAATACTGCCCAACCCAAAAACAGCGATGCAGGCATACTTCCCAAATTCCCAAAACACGGCACTCTTGCTCATCCGCGACAACACTTCAAAACCAGCCAGGTAAAGTCCGTAGTAGCCAGCAAGAGAATCCTTGTCCCGGGTAGCAAAAATCTCCAGCATTGCCACTGCTGTAATTGCCACATACATCACTGCCACAGCACCCGGTTGTGCGTTTGCCAAAAAGCCAAGCCCGATGTGCAGCAGGACCGCCAGGATTGGGTTTCGGAGAAAGAGTTGGAGGAGCATGGGTTAGTTTTCGCCTAATATCTCACATGCTACACGGTTCACAAAATGTTCGTAAGTGAAAGCGGCGCAAATCTTGTTGACCTGTTCTGCCATGCTTTTTAGCAAGTAAGCTTCAGGAAGTTGAGCAATCATGGCTGCAAGCTGGCCATTCGGGAGTAAATTGGCTTGAAGCAGGAAACCATTTTGACCGTGTCGGATGTATTGGTTGATACAGGAAACATCGGTAACCATGGGAATGCAACCAAAATTAGCTGCTTCCGCCACTACTTTAGGGAATCCTTCTGCAGCAGATGGGAGGAGCAAAATGTGGGATTGCGCCAGTACCTCTTCCACTTGAGCCTGTCCTAAGAAACCATGTACATGGATTGGAATGCTTGAGGTATTTGCCAGTTGCTCGCATTGTTGCTTAAGTGGGCCGTCTCCGACCAAATGGAGTGATCCAATGTTCGGTGCGGAATCTAATGTTCTGAAAGCGTCCAGAATCCAGTGGACTCCTTTTGCTTCCTCAAGCCTGCCAACGAAACAAAAATGAAAGGGGGTAGCATAGGATTTTAAGGCTATAATCTGTTTGCCTTTAAACAGTTGTTTCTGATCAAGGCATGGATTTTCAAAACTCAGGCAGTGATTCGGTTGCCCCTGCCAATATCCATTGATGGTCACTTTGGAAGCATAGGCTCGTTTAAGGATAGTCCGTTGAAATGCGAAAAACCGGGGCGCCGGATTTTGTACCCAGTTCCCAGCATACTTGTGCCAAAAGATTTTTTTGGAGAAAAATAAGGAAAGCATTGTGGCAATGAAAGCGGGGGACGAAGGTGCTCGGGTATAAATCACATTATGCCGCAGCATTTCCGCTACGATTCGCACAAACATCCCTGGAGAACGGAACAATACAGCCAACTTGTCGGAAAAGAGGTCGCCGCCAGATTTGCTCAAAAGCACAAGCCGTATTTTTGGATTTAACACCTGGCTGAACGAAGCATTCTCGCGATATTCTGGTTTGTTGAAACCGATCCAGGTGACATGACTGAAAAGCGGCAAAAGGGAATTGATTTCTCGCAGCACAGAACCTAGCGCATGGCCTTGTCCACCTGTTTCAAACATTGCCGTATCGGAAACGATCAGCAGGCGGCGACGATTTTCTGGTAGAATCTCAGGCATTTTTGTACATATTCCTTACTGCCAAATTTTTCGGCAAAGACCCGCTTCATTTTTTCTGTTTCTGGGCGTTCGTTCAACAGCATTTCAATTCTTTCTTCCCATTGCTCAGGATCGAAATTGTCAATAAAAAACGCTGGAAATTCAGGACGAATAGCCGCAGCCGTTTCACCCGTGGCATAGGCCAAAAAGGGCAGGCCTTGAGCGAGATATTCAATTAAGACCAAGGGGCCAGTCTCTGAAATTGAAGTGTGTAAGCCGAGCCTGTATTTTGGCAGTTCGTATTGAACCTCAGTGCAATCATGCACTAGTTCGATATTTTCTGAAAGCCCCCATTCCCTTATCTTTAATTGTAATGCTCTAAAATATATAGGGTCTTGCACTTTGCCAATAATTGTCAGGCTTGAATTCTTTTCAAGTAGAAGACTTATTGCAAACAGATGATTTTTTATAGGTTTTATATTTGACACAAGCACTATTCCCGTTTTTTCGTGACATTGAAGCGAATTTATAGGAATAATAATGTTGCCTAAAAGCAGGGTTCGCTCTCCGGGGATATCCAGTTTTTCTTTCGCCCACGATACTAAGGGTTTGCTTACGCCGATATACCAGACAGGCTTCAGCAGGTACTGAAATAGGAACGGTATAGCAGGAACAACATTGATTTGGCCAAAATGATCGTGCAGTATGATTGGGGTTCGGACACCAAATACCCTGGCGAACAGCCGACAGTATTGGTAGTTGTGCCGCATGTGGACATGGATGATATCAAATTTGCGGGCTATACCGACAAAAGCCAAGAGCGCGTTTTTATCAAATCGGTGTCTCCGATTCAAACTGGTCACTTTAATCCCTGGCCTGAGTTGGGGCGACAATTCTCCTGGTGCAAGCAATGTGAGTACTTCGATATCTAATCCAGCATCATACAATAGATTGGAAAGGTAAAGTGCTACCCGTTCAGCTCCCCCTATGCCAAATGTGTCAATCACTTGAAGCACTTTCATTGCAATAATTCAATACGAGGGCCTTCTTTCAATTTTTTTGTGGATATAAACCAAGACCTAAAAACTTGGATGAAAACAATTGGCAGGAGCAAGATAGAAAGCAAGCTGCCGGATAAAAGCGCCAGCTTGCTTTTTTTGAAGCGGTAGGAAACAAGCGATGGCAGCACTCCGATAATAAGGCCTAGAAAGACAGTTTTAGTACTAAAATATCTTCGATAAAGGTATAAAACGCTTGGTACTGGTCTTGGCGCAAACCAGTTTTTAGGCCGGAATCCATCCCAGCTGCCCATTTCTCGAAGTCCACCTTCGCCCACTTTCAGGTGCAGTCGTTTGGCCTGGCTATTGGATATGCTGGCAAAGCCTGCAATATGTGCTCTTAGCCCGAATTCTCCATCGCCCATTCGTTGGCCTTCAAAATGGCGGTCGAACAGCCCAATTTTTTCGAATACCGTTCTTTTTATCATCACATTGCCCGTATCTAATTGATCGGCCCAGCGAAAATGGCGATAGTTTTCAGGTGTTTTAGCACCAATTTTCGAGATAGAAATTCCAGCAGATATATCAGATTTAAAAAAGTCCAGGCATTTGAGGTGTTCGCTAATCCAATTTTTTTCTATCCTAGAGTCGTCGTCAAATAAAAGCAGGTATTGGGCATCAGACATTTTTACAGCATTATTTCGAGCCAGCCATAGCGCTTTTTCATGTTGCTGATTAACAATAACAGACAAATCAAATTTATTGTAGAAATTTTTCTGAAATGGTGATGATTGGTCTATCACAATCACCTCAAAATTGGGGTAATCCTGCTTTTCAAGATCGTGAAGCGCGTCTTCCAGATATGCATAGCGATTTAGGGTAGGTATAATAACTGAAACTTTTGGCCCTGATACGATTAAGTTTGATTTGAATTGATTGTAGGCTACTTCATGTGGGAATACTGAAATATAAGGATAGATACGTTTTGTCCTTGATTGCATGATAAAAGCAGAAATCTCCTGAAAAGGGTTGTTCAATCCAAGTAAGCGGAGCAAGAAAATGTACCAGGACCAAATTGGGTGAAAATGTCGCCTTATAAAACGGTAATTATCCTCGCATGTCGGCACAGCCTGATCTGTCTCAAGGTGCATTGCGAATGAAGCATTTTTGACGAACCCTTTGTGCCACATTTGATATGCCGCATCGCGTTTCGCTACGTTTATGGAACTAAATCCTTTGTCCAATTCGACAATATTCTGCTCTTCCGGGGTCATTTTTGCTATATCATAGAAAAATGGCGCAGTATGCGTCTTATGAATATTAAAATACCACACAGGATTTGCGTATCTCAAAAAAGGGAAGATAAAGCACTCTGTCACAAAAAGAAAATACCTTTTATAGATACGTTTACTAAAACTTTTTAAGTTTAGTAAACGTGGCAAAAGTGTAAATTACGATAGTTCAAAAAACTGCTTGAATGCATGCGTTTGAAAGTCAAGAGAAAACTTTTCTAGTAAACGTTGTCGCTTTTCTAAAGGAATGCTATAATTTATATTGAATTCCGTTATCTTATTTGCCAGGCTTTCAACATCGTATCGTGGTACTTCTAAAAAATACACTTGTATTTCAGGGATACTATAGCTGTCAAAATCTGAATAAAACGCGAGGGTCTTTAAACCGATAGCAAATGACTCCAACATTGAATTACTCAGGCCTGTAACCAAGTGAGGGTGAACATATAAATTGTGTGCTGCCAGCAGTGCGGGCAATTCATTGTGATCAGTTTTTTCCTGGATAAAGACGACGTCACTAAGATCAAGATCATGAATCATAAACAAATACTTTTCCTTTTCTCGACCATAGCCAATAATTGTACAACTAAAGTCTATATGCTTGTTTTTTAGATTTTTGCACGCTAACAATAAATATTCGATTCCTTTGATGTACTCAAAACGACCAACGGTGACCATACGGAGCTTGTCTTTCGGTAAGGGAACATTTTGTAGGAATCTATTCAAATTTACACCCTGGTAGATAACGTGCGATGGAGGAGGAGATAACCCGAGTTCAATAAATTGCTGCTTAAGTTTTTCTGATAAAAAATGGAGTTTATGGATGTAAGGTATGAGTCGGGAATATTGCTCTAAAGTGCCTGGTTTAACAAATGGATTAACCGTAATGTCTGAACCACGGACACTGCTGAAAAGACGCAGGTTTCTTTTTTGATGAAAAGCCGGAAGCACGCTTTCGAATTCAGACATCATAAAAAGAAAAGGGAAATAAAGCCGCGGCGCACAAGCTTGGTTCAGTAGAAATATTCGATATAAATATTTTAGGTTAAAGGTTTTGTGTTTTATTGTTAGTTTTGGCAATGACAAAATAAAAGGAAATGAAACAGGCTTTGGTAAATATTTAACGGCAAACGAATAAGCAGTACTGTTCTGAATTTTTCCTCGTTTGTATACAAGCAACTCAAGATTGAATTCTTTCCCAAGCGCTTGAAATAATTGTCGCAAAAAAACTTCTGATGTAGTGTTCAGATCGTTGATAAATATACTTAGGTCAAGGACTTTCGCCATTCAAACAGCCTAATTATTTTGTAATTATGGATGGTAAAAAACGCTGGACTAAAGGTGACATACTATTGAATATCAGGACTTGTCGCTTTAGATCTTCCTTAAAGAACGCAAACATCGCTATCAATATGGTTAGGCCGAAAATGGGGGCCATCCAAAGTTTTGGATCTGAGGGAATGATGCAAAAAACAATTATTGCAAAAATAGTAGCACATATTGGAGACCTGATAGCTTTCCAAAAAGCCTTCCAGCCAAAATCCAAAAGTATGTTGGCCATATAAAAATGTGCAGAAGCACCGACAGATCTCATTAGGCTTACTATTACACAAATACCCAACAGGCCCCATGGCGAAGCAAGGAAAATACTTATAAAAAGTAATGGAGTAAACACTAGATTATATCTTAATCCAATACCAGGCTTGCCTAGAGCGAAGTATAATCCGGAGCTTGGACTGCCTAAAAAACGTATTAACGCGAAAATGCAGAACAACTGAACTGGAAGTATCGCAGGTGCCCATTTGGCACCATACATCAGAATGATTAGGTCATGTGCGAACAATCCGATTCCAGCGATAACAGGTATCCCTAAAAAACCAAGGGTTGAAAGCATTTTTAGATATTGAAGTCTTACCGTGGGAAGTTGCTGCTGGTTGCGGGAAAAAACGGGCATACAAATGCCTCTAACAATAGGTAGTATATGTTGATTCAAAAGGTTAGAGAAGCGAAAAGCGATATCGTAGATACCCAGTGCTTCCATACCCAATAACTTGCCAACAACGAGGGTGTCACCTTCGTTGGCAATTTTTGTAATAATGTTGGAGGATAAAAGTTGGCTGGAATATCGAAATATCTGTGGCCAGTGTTGTATTCCTGTTTTCCTCAGCTTTGGCTTGAATCCAGCACGAAAAAAAAGTGCCAAACTCAACAATGGTGGGAAAATAAAAAGTGGAAGCACAAGGCTGTATAGTCCCATTCCTGACCAGGCAAAAATTACCATGCTACCCTGCGAAAGGGTTCCTGCCACCATTTGAATGGGTACTATTTTTGAAAATTCCATGTCCTTTTGTAGGAGAGCAATAGGCACCACTTGAAAGATGCTGAATAGCGAACTGATTATTAACATCCAAACGATGTTGGTAAGTCGCTCGTCCTGATAAAAAATCCCCCAAATGCTGGAGCTTATCACCATTAGAATAAAAACCAGGAATACAATACTCAAATGCAACCAGAAAGCTGCTTGTTGGAGGTCCTCTTTATCATTTTTGTTGTAATAAATAATGAATTCGCCAATGCCCCCGTTGCTAATAGCCTGCACAAAGCCAACGAGTGTTGTGGCGATAGCCACAAGGCCAAAATCAGAGGTGTCCAGGATTCGGGCCAAATAGGCCATTACACCCAGGCTTAAAAGACCGCCCCAGATTTTCCTGAAACCTAAGAGAGCAGCAGTGCTTCCAGCCTGGGCAGCAAGAGATTTAATGGGGGTTTCCGATTTTTGCCTTTCTTCCTGTCGCATACGACATCATTATTACATGCGCATTTAAACTGGATTTCAGTTTGTCCCCTTTATCCAATTGCCAAAATTTCCCCAAAAGCTGCTACGCGGCACTTTATCAGCCTCATAATACCCATATCCGTACCCATATCCATACCCGTCTCTTTTACCTTCTTTAATGCCATTCAACACGACTGCAAGGTTGCGCATTTTTTTATCCTGATGGATATTGTGGAGAATCTTGAGCATCCCTTTTTTGGTTTGACCTTGTCGCACTACATAGATAGCTGCTGAGGAAAATCGGTCGAGCAAGAGGGCATCGGCAACAAGACCAACCGGAGAGGTGTCAATTATGATAAAATCAAAATCTGCCTTGAGACTGACTATAAGTTCGTCCAAGGCTTGATACATAATGAGTTCAGAAGGATTCGGAGGCAAAGGGCCACATGGTATATAAAACAGGTTTTCCTGGAGGGCGCTGGGGCGTATGATTTCCGCTGCGTTGGCTTGTCCCAACAAGTAATTGGTGAGGCCTTTTTCATGCTCCATCGCTCCGAGGTATCGGGCCAATTTTGGCTTGCGCAAGTCTAGTTCAATGAGAACCGTTTTCTTGCCAGAAAGGGCAAAGGCAACCCCTACATTGGCAGTCACAAAGGTTTTTCCATCTCCACTGGCGCCAGAGGTGATGAGGATAGTTTGGCCTTTGTCAATTGCAGGAGGAAGAATAAATTGGATATTGGTACGCAGCAAACGGAACATTTCAGCCACTGCTGACCGACTTTTGCCAGTCATCACAATGTTTTTTTTACCTTGACTGTATGCAATGCCGCCCAGATAAGGGGCGTCTGTTGCTTTTTGGAGGTCATTTTCCCCTTCCACTGTATCATTCAGCAAGTCCTTCAATAAAATGTACAATGCTGGCAGTGCCAGGCCAAACATTACCGATAGCACATAAAGGAGTTGTTTTTGTGGTTTTACCGGGATGTTATTGGGCCGGGCGGGATCCACCACCCTGGAATTTGCGGTCGTGCTGGCAAGTGCCAACAGGGTTTCTTCTCTTTTTTGAAGGAGAAAAAGATATAGGTTCTGTTTGATGGATTGTTGGCGCATAATCTCCTGCAACTCACGCTCCATGCGGGGTACCTCTCTGACCTTTCCTGTAATTCCGCTACGTTTTGCACGCGCGATCCCAAGGATTGTTTCTGTTTTTTTGGACACCTTCTTAATGGATTCCAACACGTTGATATGCAGGCTTTGAAGTTCTTGATTGAGGCTGAGGAGGGCCGGATTGTCAGATTTGGCCGTTTGCATGAGCCGATTTTTGCTGAGCACCTTCTCGTTGAAACGTATCAGCAATTGGGAAAGCACCACATCGTCGGTGCTGAGATTGGCTGGTATGAGTTGGTATCGCTCTTCGCTCATACGGGCTAAATATGCTTCCATACTCTGGAGTATGCTGTGTTGGACTTCCAGATCGGATATCTCCTCGTCAAACTGGGACATTTCATTTAGCACAATGTCCATGCCTGCTTCAATGCTGGTACCGATTTGATTGCGTTGTTTATACTTTTGGACTCCTCCTTCTACTGTCGAAAGTTCATCTGTCAGGAAAATAAGGCGTTGGTCAATAAATTTGATGGTATTTTCACTGACTTTGTTTTTGTCTTCGGCTGCGGCATGGTTATACACTTCCACCAGTTTGTTCAAGACATTCGCCGCACGGCGCGCTATCGGTTCTCGAAGTTTCATCTCCAGTACGCTGGAATAGTAACTCATGGGTTTGACCAGCAAATTCTGAATATATGCTCGTGCTATGGACTCGATAGGGATTATTTGGATGATTGCATGACCTTGGTCTAACATTGGGGCTGCCAAATTCCGGGTAATCCAAAAGGTGCCTTTACTGGTCTCAATCCATTGCCCAAATGGATGTGTGCTGCGTTTTTCGCCTTCTATCAATTCAAAGTTAAAGCTGTCAATACATTGAACGTCAAGGAAGGCACTTTCCCCCTTCCTCAGTTTGAAAGAATCAAGCCGGATATAACTATTCCCATACATCTCCTCGTTTTTCACCCGGCCTACTGCAAAATACTTTACCCCGAGGTTTAGTTTGCGCACCACCTCCTCCATCAAGGTCTGCGATTTAAGGATTTGGATTTCATTTTCTATGTTTTTGGTTTCCTGAATTGCGCCCAATTCCTGGAGCAAAGCAGTTTCTGATAGCCCACTCCCTTTTTGCTCATCTTTTATCAACAGGGAACATTTCACCTCATATTCAGGCACCGCATAGCGCAGGTAAGCCCAGGCAGCGAAATAGGCCATTGCTGGTAGGATCAAGTACAGGTACCAGAATTTCCATACATAGTGGTACAACAAAGCCTTCAGATCAAAAGCCCTCTCTTTGGTAGAGAAAAAATCAGGTAAGTGGTCAGCGTTTGCCAAATTGAACAGGAATTAATAGTTATCAATCAGCGGAATAGCAATATGATAATATTCGCCAAAATCGCCCCCGCCGATACCCATGGCAAGACCTTCGAGGCCTGGTCGCTCACCACACTGGTTTTTTGTTTGAGCGGTTCTACATACACCACATCGTTCTGTTTCAAATAAAAATAGGGCGAAGCAAAGACGTTGCGATCTTGCAAATCTACCCTCCCAAACTCGCGCTTTCCATCTTGCTCCCGAATGACGAGGATGTTTTTTCGGTTGCCGTAGTTCGTCAAATCGCCTGCAAGCCCCACGGCTTCCAGCACGGTTACACTCCGCTCTGGTAATGTGTAAGTAGCCGGGCGACTTACCTCACCCAACACCGTGAACTTGAAGTTTAGCCAACGCACATTCACAATCGGGTGGGCAATGTAACGATTCAGTTTTTGCTTAAAGGTGTCGCGGGCTTGTTCTACACTTAGTCCGCTGAGGTGCATTTTCCCCAGCACCGGAAACTCGATATCGCCCGCCTGATCCACAAGGTAATGGTTGCCTGTGATGTTGTTTTCTTCTTTGGTCCGCGCGCCGATCCCCTGCAAAGTAAAGGGGGCCACCGCTGCCGGGTCTTCCGCATACACGCCTATTTCCAGCAAATCATCCGGCTGTATGCGCACATCGGCCATGATGGGCATGGGTTGCGCCCCGACAGGGAATGCAGGGCCTTCGTTGAAGTTTATCAACTGCTTGTGCTGGACGCAAGAGGCCAGGGAGAGCAGCGAAAGCGCGAAAAGATAATAGCGGAAACATTGGTTCACGATGTACGGATGCTTAAGATAGTTGAGGGTTTGCGCGTTGGGAATACCTTCCAAACTTATTCAGATAGTAAATTGGTATGCATCACTTCATCACTTCATACTGTGCCACTCCACGGTTCTTTTCAAACCCTCCGCCACACTTACTTTCGGAAAATAGCCCAAAATCCGCTGCGCTTTTTCAATGCTTGCCAGTGAGTACGGGATGTCTCCAAGGCGTTCAGGGCCAAACACGGCTTTGGTATCAACCTTCAATTCTTTGCGCAAAATTTCGAACATTTCCAGCAACGTGGTTTGTTGTCCGAAAGCGATGTTGAACACTTCGCCGAGGGCTGCATTGTTTTCGCAGAACAAGGCTAGCAGATTGGCCAGAACGGCATTGGCCACATAGGTAAAGTCTCGGCTGTTCGATCCGTCGCCGTTGATGGTCGGGGATTCTCCATTTTGCAATTTGCTGATAAACAGAGGTATTGCAGCGGCATAGGCTCCGTTCGGGCTTTGCCTGGGACCAAACACGTTAAAGTAGCGCAGCCCTATCACTTCCATTCCGAAAGTGCGGGCGTAAACGGAGGCGTAAAGTTCGTTCACATATTTGGTCACGGCATAAGGAGAGAGTGGTTTGCCGATTTTGTCCTCTATTTTTGGAAGTGCAGGACTGTCTCCGTAAGCGGAAGAGGAGGAGGCGTATACGATTCGTTTTATCCCGGATTCTTTGGCGGCGTGGAGTATATTGAGTGTGCCAGAGATGTTCACGGCATTGGTAGTTAATGGGTCTTGTGTGGAGCGAGGCACGGAACCAAGGGCGGCCTGGTGGCTTACCAGATCCATGCCGTTGCAGGCCCGCAAGCAGTTGTCAAAATCCCGAATGTCGGCTTCGAGGAATTCAAATTTGGGGTTGTAATGGTGTTGGGAGATGTTTTCTTCGAAACCGGTGGATAGATTGTCGAGCACGCGGACAAAGCTGATGCGTTCATCGGCAAGAAGGGCGTCTACCAAGTTGGAGCCAATGAAGCCTGCACCGCCGGTTACGAGGATTTTTTTCATAGTGTTGGGCTCGGGTTGCTTGCGATTTGTGCTTTGGTGGTCATCCCCCCTGCCCCCTTCGAAGGGGGAGTTGGGCTTGGGTTGCTTGGGGTTCCTACGTTCTTCTGACCAAGGATGCACTTCTGCTTTAGACCGCTGAGTAGCCAGGCGCGGAGGCTCCCCCTTTGAAGGGGGTAGGGGGATGAAAAGTAAAGCACAAACCCCAAGCATCATTTCCTCCCAAAAGGATGCTTAACCAAGGGCAACGCTGCCAAAGGATGATAATCCCCCACAAGCCCCACGGGCACCTGTTCGCGAATATCGTGCGCCAATTGGATGGCAGGTAAAGCATCGTTCAGGCCGAAACCATTCCCCTCCAGAATATCCTGATAACTAAGGGTATGCAAGTCCGTAAAGCCTTCACTGAACTCCAACGATTCACCGTCTACGGTAATGTTTCGGAAGGTTCGTTTGCCCGCTGCTTCGGCAGGCAGGGTGTCGGGGTTGATGCTCAGAAACCATCGGACGTGTGCTTTTTCAAATTCAAGAAAACCGGCAGCGCGGTCGTGGGTGTGAACGTGGACGATGTTTTCTTTCAAATTGCCAAAAATCCAGGCCAGCATATCAAAAAAGTGGATTCCGATGTTGGTGGCGATTCCGCCGGATTTGGCCAGGTCACCTTTCCAACTGGTGTAGTACCAATTGCCGCGGGAGGTGATGTAGCTCAAGTCCACATCATGTTTTTTACCTGAAAAGTCTTGTGACACTTTGTATTTTAAGTCTACAATAGCCGGGTGGAGCCGGAGTTGCAGAATGGTGGAGACGCGCTTTCCAGACTCTGTTTCGTTGGTTCTCAATGCCTCCGCGTTCCAGGGATTTAGTACCAACGGCTTCTCGCAAATAACGTTGGCACCATGGCGAAGTCCGAATCGGATATGGGCATCGTGCAGGTAGTTGGGCGAGCAAATACTGACATAGTCAATGGCTTGTCCGGCGCGTTTCAACTTTTCCAGGTGCCGATCGAAACGCTCGAACTCGGTGAAAAAGGCGGTCTCCGGGAAATAACTGTCCAACACACCCACGGAATCCTGCGGGTCATATGCTGCCACGAGCCGGTGACCGGCGTCGCGGATGGCTTTGAGATGCCGGGGCGCGATATAGCCTGCTGCGCCAATGAGTGCGAAATTGGACATTGGATAAGGGTGACTTATTTCATGAATTCGATAGGATAGGGGTAGAACACGGATGACGCGGATTAGACACGGATTTTATTGTATGGAATAAATATTCGAGGTCAAAATCTCCAAAATGAAAATCCGTGTCCCATCCGCGTTATCCGTGTTCTACCTTGTCAAACCTTACCCACGTTCAAAAAACGCCTTCACCGCTCCCGTAATCTTCCCCAAAATCTCCTCCGTCATTTCAGAGTGCATAGGCAAAGAAAACACCGACGCACAGAGCGCTTCTGTAACTGGCAGCTCACCGCCTTTCCAGAATGGGGCATAGGCGGGTTGTTTGTAGAGTGGAACGGGGTAATAAATCATGCAAGGAATGCCTTGTTCCAACAGGTACGCTTTCAACTCATCTCGTGTCTTTGCCGGATCGGGTGCGTTGATTTGCAAGGTGTATTGGTGAAAAACGTGCGTTGAGGTTGGCTCGCGGGCGGGGATTCGCAACTGCGGGATTTGCCCGAAAACACGGCCGTAATAGTCGGCAGCGCGGTTGCGGGCCGCGTTATATTCGTCAAGGTGTTTGAGTTTGGCATTGAGAATCACGGCCTGCATAGCGTCAAGACGGGAATTTACACCAATCTCGTCGTGGTAATACATTTTGGATTGGCCGTGGTTGGCAATCATACGGGCTTTGGCAGCCAGGGCATCGTCATTGGTCATTAGGGCGCCGCCGTCGCCGTAGCAGCCGAGGTTTTTGGAGGGGAAAAACGAGGTGCAGCCGAAATGGCCGATGGTTCCAGTGGCCCCCCCCAGCCCACCCAGGAGGGGAGAATAATTTGCTCCAATCGCCTGCGCATTGTCTTCGATCACAAACAGATGGTGCTTTTCAGCCAATGCCATAATCGGCGCCATATCAGCACTTTGTCCAAACAGGTGTACCGGCACAATAGCCTTGGTACGCGGAGTGATGGCGGCTTCGACGTGCGCTGCCGTGATATTCATCGTACCGGGGTCAACATCTGTCATCACAGGCGTAAGTCCTAAAAGGGCAATTACTTCTGCTGTAGCAACGTAAGTAAAAGCCGGAACGATGACCTCGTCGCCGGGTTTCAAGCCCAGGGCCATCATGGCGATTTGCAGGGCATCGGTGCCGTTGGCGCAGGGGATGACGTGTTTTACACCGAGGTACTGTTCGAGGTTTTCCCGAAAGGCATTCACCTTGGGGCCGCCTATGAAAATGCAGGAATCGAACACCTCTTGCATTTCGCGGTCTATCTCGCTTTTGATGCGGGCGTATTGGGTTTTAAGGTCAACCATTGGTAGCATATACAGGCAGTGGTAAGTGTTAAGTGGTGAGTGATAAGTGGTAAGTGGTGAGCGATAAGTGTTAAGTGTATACCCTCCTTCGCTAAAGCTTCGGCGGGTAAAGTGGTTTTTAGGCCTGCGAAGGTCTTGGATTTTGCGGAAATGGAGGAAGGTTTTTGGGCTCTGGTTGCCTGGGATTTGTGCTTAGGTGGTCATCCCCCCTGCCCCCTTCAAAGGGGGAGTTTGGCTCGGGTAATTTGGGGTTCCTGCGTTTTTCTGACCGAGGATGCGCTATTGCTTTAGACCGCCGAGTAGCCAGGCGCGGAGCTCTCCCCCTTTGAAGGGGGTAGGGGGATGAATTCCATGCCCTGCCTCAAGCCATCATCAACAAGGCTTCGCCTTTCATAAGTTGCGGGAACTTATGAGAAATGGGCTTGCAGATATTTGAAAAACAGCACATTACGCGCAAAAAAAGTCAATACTTCATTTATCAAAGCGGTCCTGCCAGTCTCGCTTAATGGTTAGCAACACGCATCACTTTTACCCGCCGAAGCTTTAGCGAAGGAGGGTATCAAAGTCTCCAATACTCGATCTCCTCATCTAAGTCTTCATAAAGTGCTTTCAAGTCCACCAGGATCGGGTTTTTACCCATAATGGACTTAAAAAACGCACTGTCGTAGGTTCGGTATTCATCGTGGGCCACCGCCACCACTACAGCATCATAGTCCTCCGACATCTTGTCGCTTAGGGTCAATTTATACTCGTGGGCCACTTCGTTTGGAGAAGCCTTTGGGTCTAATACATGAACGTTGATGGAGAAATCCTGGAGTTCGCGGGCGAGCGTGGCTACCTTGGAATTGCGGATGTCGGCTACGTTTTCTTTGAAGGTTATGCCGAGTATGAGCACCTTGGCCAGCTGCGGGCTTTTGTCTTTTTTGATGAGCAGTTGAACGAGTTTTTTAGCCACCCAGGCGGGCATCCCGTCGTTCACGCGGCGACCGCTGAGGATTACCTGTGGCTCATAGCCCAGCTCGACGGATTTGTGCAACAAGTAGTAAGGGTCCACGCCGATACAGTGGCCGCCCACGAGTCCGGGGTAGAACTTGAGGAAGTTCCACTTGGTACCGGCGGCTTTTATAACCTCCTGGGTATCAATACCCATTCGGTCAAAGATGATGGCGAGTTCGTTCATCAGCGAGATGTTTAGATCGCGCTGGGTGTTCTCGATGACCTTGGCTGCTTCGGCTACTTTGATGCTGCTTGCTTTGTAAATTCCGGCAGTAATAATGTGCCCATACACTTTAGCAATTTCCTCCAAAGACTCGGCATCGCAGCCGCTCACAATCTTGATGATTTGAGTGAGTGGCATGGTTTTATCGCCGGGGCTTATACGTTCTGGAGAATAACCCAGTTTGAAATCTTCGCCCATTTTTAGCCCGGAGCGTTCTTCCAAGATAGGCAGGCAGTCTTCCTCGGTGCAGCCAGGGTACACCGTGGATTCAAAAACTACATAATCGCCTTTTTTCAGGATGCCGCCTATGTTGAAAGAGGCGTGTTTGAGAGGGCTAAGGTTGGGGACTTTGTGTTCGTCAATATCAGTCGGCACGGAAACCACGAAAAAATGAGCCTTGGCGAGATCCTCCGATTGGTTGGTAAAAAGGATGTCACGGTCTTTGAATGCTTCCGGACCCATTTCCCTGCTGGGGTCTTCGCCACGCCGCATCATCGCCACGCGATCGGCATTCAGGTCGAAGCCAATTACGCGAAAATACCGCGCAAATTCCAAGGCAATCGGCAGACCGACGTAGCCTAGGCCGATAACAGCGAGGGTTTTTTCTTTTTTCAGGAGTGATTGGTAGGTGGTCATTTTGTCATTTTTACCCGCCGAAGCTTTAGCGTAGGAGGGGTCATTGGGTCATTAGGTCATTAGGTCATTGAGTCATTGGGTCATTAGGTCATTGGGTCATTAGGTCATTAGGTCATTGAGTCATTGGGTCATTGAGTCATTGGGTCATTAGGTCATTGGGTCATTAGGTCATTAGGTCATTGGGTCATTAGGTCATTGGGTCATTAGGTCATTAGGTCATTAGGTCATTAGGTCATTGAGTCATTAGGTCATTGAGTCATTGAGTCATTGGGTCATTAGGTCATTGAGTCATTGGGTCATTGAGTCATTGGGTCATTGAGTCATTAGGTTATTGGGTTATTAGGTCATTAGGTCATTGGGTCATTAGGTCATTGGGTCATTAGGTCATTAGGTCATTAGGTCATTGAGTCATTAGGTCATTGAGTCATTGGGTCATTGGGTCATTAGGTCATTGAGTCATTGGGTCATTGGGTCATTGGGTCATTGAGTCATTAGGTCATTGAGTCATTAGGTCATTGGGTCATTGAGTCATTAGGTCATTGAGTCATTGAGTCATTAGGTCATTGGGTCATTGAGTCATTAGGTCATTTTACCTGGATTCTACATTCATCGCTTCATCGCTTCATCGCTCCATCGCTTCGTCACTTCATCGCTCCATCGCTTCATCACTTCATCACTTCATCACTCCATCACTCCATAACAAAAGCGGCTCTGGGTCGAATTGTTTCCAGTCGAGTAATTGGGCTTCTTCTGGGGAATAGAGGAGATAGCGGATTTTTCGGCCCACAATTTTTTCGGCTTTTTCAACGAGGGCAATGAGGTATGATTTGTCAAAATTGCCCACTAAAGCAAGGTCAATCACCTGACTGTCCATGCCATTTGAAAAATCGCCTACGAGGTAGACCCGCTGCACTTCGCCGAGTCGGTGGATAACGTTCTCGATCACTTGGTCGAGACCGATATGCTTCAAAATGATGTTGTGGATTTCCCGGAAAAGCGGGTGGCCGGTATTGGCCCGAAAGATTTTTTTGTTGCCTTCGCTTTCGGAAAGCAGGAGACCGGCATTTTCTAACCGGTTGAGTTCCACCCGAATGCCGTTTGAGGACTCGCCAAATTCGCTTTCCAGACTGCGCAGGTAAGCGGTGGCATTGCTGTTGAGAAAGAACTTCAACAGTAACTTGATGCGTGTTTTGGAAGAGATTAGTGCGTCTATCATGTTCAATAATGAGCAACAAAGTTACTCGTTATTGCGGGCAAATTCTCAACTTATTTTGATGACAGATTTCATGATCAAGGAAGATATTTGACTTGTTCCACCTGCCAAATCAAACATTGTCTAAAAATTTAGCGGAGTACATCTTAACGATCACCCATCATTGTGCCGTCCCAAATACACTGTCCCGTCCGGCACTTCCAAAGCATCCCAGAATTCCAACTTGCCCAGCGTTCGACTCATGGACTCCTTCGAAATCTTGATTTCGGCAATAGGCCACCAGGCTACCCCATGTATGTTATCGTCTTCCATTATATTGTCGAGATGAATATTGTCGGGGTGCTCGTCCTCGGCCAGATTGCACTCGATAATGAGCGTGATGGCAAATAAATCGGGCGCGAGGTATTCGCTCACAAAACGCAAGGAGCCCGCATTAACTTTTAGGCCCGTTTCTTCCCATACTTCTCGTTCCGCGCCACGGAAAATATCAGAATCGCTAGGTTCCAAACGTCCGCCAGGAATGCTCCAACTGCGCACCCCGTGGCGGTTTTGTTGTTGAATGAGTAAAATTTCGTCGCCCCGGCGTACCAGGCCTGCTACTCGGATTCGATGGGTCATTATGAATGATGAATGATAAATGATGTGGACACGTCCAGAATTAGTTGACACAGATTTTTGACTACCCTCCAGCCATTCAACTGATTTTTTCTCAAAATGATTCTTGCAAGACTACTTTTGGTCCTGAAACTGTGAAGATCAGAATTTCTAATGGTCAAAATGCCAAGTTTCTCCCCACATCATACATCATACATCATACATCATACATCATACATCATACATCATACATCCCTAAATCGTGTCAAAAAAAGATTCCTTCCTCGCGGCCATACAAACGGGCTACACATTTTCCGGGGCAAATATCGTGCTTGGTGGTGGTATGCTGGATGCCGAAGCCATTCCCGGTCTCCAGATCAAAGTCCCGCTGCGCACCATGAACCGCCACGGACTCATCGCTGGAGCCACTGGCACGGGCAAAACCAAAAGCCTGCAAGTCATCGCCGAGCAACTTGCCGCCAATGGGGTGCCATCCTTGCTCATGGACATCAAGGGCGACCTCAGTGGCATTGCCATGCCCGGCACCGACAACCCGAAAATCACCGAACGCGCTGGAAAAATCGGTATTAGCTGGCATGGTACAGGCAATACTGTGGAGTTCCTCACCCTATCGGGAGAAAAAGGGGCACGCCTTCGCGCTACCATTAGCGAGTTTGGCCCTGTGCTGTTTTCGCGAATTTTGGGCCTGAATGATACCCAAGGCGGCGTAGTGGCCGTCGTGTTCAAATACTGCGACGACCGCAACTTGCCACTCCTCGACCTCAAAGATTTCAAAAAAGTGCTGCAATTCCTTGGCAATGAAGGTAAAGCCGAGATCGAAGCCGAATTCGGCCAATTCAGCAGCGCTACCGCAGGCACCATCCTGCGCAAAGTGGTGGAACTGGAACAACAAGGAGCAGATACTTTTTTCGGCGAAGTCTCCTTTGATGTGCACGATCTGGCCCGCATGGATGAAAACGGTCGCGGGGTCATCAGCATCGTGCGCCTCACCGATATTCAGGATCGTCCCAAGTTGTTCAGCACCTTCATGTTGCAAATGCTCGCCGAGATCTACGCTTCGTTCCCGGAAAAGGGCGACGTGGAGCAGCCCGAACTTTGCATTTTTATTGACGAGGCACACCTCGTTTTTCAAGAAGCCAGTCCCGCGCTCATGCAGCAGCTGGAGTCTATTATCAAACTTGTGCGTTCAAAAGGGGTGGGCATATTTTTCATTACTCAAAACCCGGTTGACATCCCCGATAGCATTCTGGCCCAACTAGGTTTGAAACTTCAGCACTCCCTCCGGGCTTTCACGGCCAAAGACCGCAAAGCCATCAAACTCGCCGCAGAAAACTACCCAATCACGGAATATTATGATACCGAAGACCTGCTTACCAATCTTGGCATCGGGGAAGCCATCATAAGCGTGCTCAATGACAAAGGCATTCCCACGCCCTTGGCCCATACCCTCATGCGTCCACCCCAAAGTCGCATGGACATTCTCACGCCTACCGAAATAGACAACATTATTGATCGCTCGGCTTTGGCGCGGAAATACAATCAGGAAGTGGATCGGGAGAGCGCCTACGAAATCCTTAATGGCAAAATCGCGGATGTTCAGGAAATGCAAGCTGCTCATCAGCAAGAGGTAGCGCAGGCCAAGCAGGAAAAAGAAGAGCCGAGCATGATCGAGACCATTGCCAAAGACCCCCTCGCCCGGCAGATCGGGCGCACGGTTGCCCGGGAACTGACACGGGGTTTGTTAGGGGTGTTTGGCCTTGGCGGGGCGCGGAGAACCACCCGGAGGAAGACGAGTTGGTTTTAGAAAGAATTATCCTTCCGAAATTTATAAAAAGAGAAAATAAACAGCAAAACCATGCCTATTGGCAGATAAACAAAAACGGCGTAGCCGTGACATTTCTGTAGCCCGAAAGGGCGTTTTGTGAAGATAGGAACGGCGTAGCCGTGACATTTTTGTAGCCCGAAAGGGCGTTTTGTGAAGATAGGAACGGCGTAGCCGTGACATTTTTGGGTCGAAATAATGCCACGGCTACGCCGTTCTGAAAAAAATTAACGCTGGCGCTACCATAATGTCGCCGCGATGCGGCTTTTTCTGAAACCTATCCAAAACTCACGTTAATTTAAAAATCGGTTTGATCATATTGACCATCAAAGCACGCTGAGATTCTGAGTTGAAATTCCTTTGTCCGTTTGTAGTGCCACCTGATACATTCCCTTGACATTCAAGGCATCGGCAGGAATTTCAAATTTGTTTTCGCCAATTTTTACGATAATTTTTGATTCAAAGACCGTTTTTCCCAAGGCATCGGTCACCAGGAGCGTTGCCTTTCCGGAAGTGGTCGATTTTAACAGTACCTGTGCTGTGGCATGGGTAGGGTTGGGGCTTAATTGGAACGATGCGTTGCTGTCCAGTGCCAGAGAAGATCGTTTGCAATTAAAATGTCAATTACCGCCCAACGGCAAACATGCAGCATACGCCCCCCTTCGCCGCGTTTTTGTCTAAACTTCCTGTCTTCCCCGCACAACACGCTACTTTTGTCGTTACAAATACTCGGCTGCCTCCTTGTGTGGCATCCGATTCGTTTTTTTAAATTGATAACTGCTCCTGGTTTAACCCTTTCCCGAATCTTCGAAGGAAGTGTAGCGGGAGCCAAAAATTACACTCTGACATGATTTTCAAAAAAAGTCTTCTCGTCGTACTCGCTTGCCTTCCTGGCCTGTTTATGTCGGCGCAAAGCAAAGCCCCTGAAAACTGGTTCAACCTCGATCCAACCGTTAACAAAGTAAACGGAACGGGCGGTGACGAGGCGCTTAAAATGCTAAAAAACAAAGGCAAAAAAGGCCAGACCGTGATTGTTGCAGTGCTTGACTCCGGTGTGGAAGTTGACCACGAAGACCTCAAGGATGTGATGTGGGTGAATCCTGGCGAGATTCCTGACAACGGAAAAGACGATGACAACAACGGCTATGTGGACGACATTCACGGTTGGAACTTCCTTGCTGGCCCTGGCGGCAACGTCAACCACGAGTCTCTCGAACTCACCCGCGAATATGCCCGCCTAAAAAAACGCTTTGAAGGTACCGACCCTAAAAATCTGCACGGCGATGCAGCTGAAGAGTACAAATACTGGATTAAGGTCAAAGACGAGTTTGAACCGCAACGTGCAGATGCCGTGAACGGCATGGAAAATGCTATGAAGCAAATAAAGCCGATAGAAGACGCTTTCAATGCTGTGGAAACAGCCCTTAACGGCAAAGAATTTACTACCGAAAATGTAGAGGCAATAGATGTGAGTGGCAATGACGAACTGAAAGGTTCGGTCGAACTTATGAAGAAAGTCATGGCCAATGGCCTCACTTCGCGCCAAGACCTCGAAGATGCAAAAAAAGAAGCCGCTGCGTTTTTCTACAATCAGGTGGAGTACCAGCTCAACCCCGATTGTAACGTCCGTGCTATGGTGGGCGACGACCCGAACGACCTTAGCAACCGTTTCTACGGTACCAACGAGTACGAAGGCCCCGATGCATTTCACGGCACACACGTAGCCGGTATCATCGCTGCCAACCGCAACAATAATGTCGGTATCAAAGGCGTGGCCGACAATGTGCGCATCATGACCGTACGCTGCGTTCCAGACGGCGACGAGCGCGACAAGGACGTGGCCAATGCGATCTACTACGCGGTGGATAATGGTGCGAGCGTAATCAACATGTCGTTCGGCAAAGGCTTCAGCCCACAGAAATGGTACGTTGACCAAGCCATGCGATACGCTGCTCAACACGATGTATTGCTCGTACATGCCGCAGGCAATAGTGCTGCCAACAACGACTCCGATGATAATTTCCCCAACGACGAACTCCTGAAGCCCTTCAAAAAAGGCCTTTTCGGCAAAGAAAAGCGCATTTCGACTTGGATGGAAATCGGGGCATTGCACTGGAAAGCGGACGAAAAGCGTGTGGCTGGCTTCTCCAATTACGGAAAAAAGAACGTGGACCTTTTTTCACCTGGAGTACAACTCCAGTCCACAGTTCCTGATGGTAAATACGGTCCTGCAAGTGGAACTTCCATGGCCAGTCCGGCTGCGGCAGGGGTAGCCGCTGTGATCCGTTCGTACTATCCCGAACTTTCTGCGGTACAAGTGAAGCACATCATGGAATCTTCTGTGGTGAAGCAAGATGGCTTGGTTATCAAGCCAGGCTCCTCTACTGAAAAAGTAAAATTTTCGGAACTCTGTGTAAGCGGGGGCACAGTTAGTGCCATCAACGCTGTTCAAATGGCTGAAAAAACCAAAGCCGCTAAAAAGTCCAAAAAAGCAATTTGGCGTGAGGCCGGTATCGGCAAACCAAAAAAGAACCTGGGTAAAGAACCACGGGCTTAATTGTAAGGTTGTTTTTTATATCGAAGCCCTTTTGGTCAAAAGATCAAAAGGGCTTTGTTTTTTAGGAAACCCAATTATTTGCAAGGAACGGTGTCAAAAGAATGGCATCAAATTGGGAAGTTATTTTGACACCGTTCCCAACACGCACGACAAACAAGGTTAATGTGACAGGCAATGGATTTTGAACTTGTAGGTTTGAGACGAATTTCTTCCATGTTTTACCTACGCTACATCCATATCTTATGAAACAAGTCTTCTCCTTTTTGATCGTTCTGATCTCATTTTCAGCATCGAGTCAATCGAGCATCACGAAAGTCTTTGAAATCCCGTCATCCTTTTATGATGTGGGTATCAGGGTGTTTCCCAACGGGGACGGATATGCTGTTTTTGGTTACGGAGGTACGGCATCTTCTTCCAATATTGATATATTCCTCCTTAGGCTTGACAAGGACGGCAACGAAATAGGCCGCCATTTCTACGGATTGCCAAACAAGACTGAGAGAATTGCAAAAGGCATTGTACCTGTCGGCAACGATGGTTGGCTTCTTGCAGGAGGTCAAGTGGTGGGTGCCGGGGGAGGAACACAAGGTTATCTGGTCAGAGTTGGCGCCACGGGCAACATCATTTGGTCAAAAAACCTAACCAATTCGAACCAATCCGGTTTTTTCCCTTATTGCTTATCTGCATTGCCGACGGGCGGTTATTTGATTGGCGGTCAAAAACTTAATGATCTTGAAGTGGTGCGCATTTCAGATAATGGCGATGTAGTTTGGCATAAATCTTATGGCGCAGGACGGGCTAAGGCATTGTATGTTTCGGAGGGGGGAGGCAACTGCTTTTTGATTTCTAGGAACGCCGTGCTGAAAATCAGAACTTCTGACGGGAAATTGGTTTGGGAAAAAGACATTGAACTGCCTGTTTTTGGCTCTTCGGATGGGGACATCAGTGTTGATTTGGAAGATATCGTACCTGTTGGTAATGGTAAGTTTGCGATTTGCGGCACAGCATTGAATGATGAGATTTTAAGTTTTATCCAGGCACCCTATACCAGTATTTGGAAAGAAAGTGGCGAAATTCTCTGGGCGAAAGTCTTCCCGCCCAACCCAATCACAGGGGAAGGCGGTGTGACGGGAAACTCGCTGTTATATATGCCTAATCAGCAAAACCTGCTGCTTACAGGAGAGGGAAACACTGGCTTTGGGGTTTTTCGAATGGATATGAATGGAACAACATTGGCAACACACAGTATTCCAACTCCCGCACTTTGTGTTTCCCCAGTAATGATAAAACATCAAGGGAAATATGCTGCCACAGGCGGCTGTTTTACGGATGGGATGAATACGTTGTTTTACCGTTCGGCAATGAATGATCTTCCGGATGGCCAATTAAGGATTGGCAACCGAGACTTGTCACCCGCCATTAAAATCGGTCTTTCTCCCAACCCCGCTACTTCAAACATCAATCTGAATTATTGGGTGGAGACGGATGCGGAAATCAATTTCCAAATTTTCGATGTTGCCGGGCTTTTAGTATTGGAAGCGCATCAAGCAGCTTGTGCTGGGGAAAATGTCACAGCACTTGATGTTCAATCCTTGCCAAAGGGTACATATTGGCTTTTTGCTCCGCAGCTTGGCTTGTCTGCCATCCCTTGGGTGAAGCAATAGCATAATTTGGGATCATCAAAGTGAACGATTCCTACAATTAGCGCACTAAAAGAGCGTCCCCTGTTGCCCAGCTACCGGCATTGGCCCACGAAGTGCTACGTCCGGCATCGCCTGGCTGAATGTCTCGGCACACAGGGCAGTCAATTCAGGGCCGAGCAAATTGTCTGGTTCGTGCGTGAAAAAATAGGCCTCGTGCAAGCCGTTTTCAAACCAGTTTTTCAACCGGCCAGCCCATTCCTCCACACGCGTGTAATCGCTGGGCTGCAGGCCATTCCCTACAAAACGGATTAGGGTCCGGGCATTGGTCAGGCGCATATGACATACATCCCGCCGACCTGCCACGTCGGTAATCACGGCAGCTACCTGATGCTTTTCTAAAAGTTTGAAAAACGTTTCGGCTTCAGCGGTTTTTTCGAAAAATGAAGGATGGCGCACTTCCACGGAGAGGGGAATTTTTTTTGAAAAATATTCCAGAAACCGTGCTAAAACATTCAATTCCCTAGGAATGAAATGGAGTGGTAATTGCATAAAGCAACAGCCCATCTTTGCCTCGAGCCTTTGAATGGCTTCGCAAAAAATGGGCATCTCAGAACCCGAAAGGCCGAGGTCGCGGGCGTGGCTTATGCTCTGCGGGATTTTTGGGCAAAAACGGAAATCGCTTGGAACTTCCTCTCGCCAACGATCCACAGTGCTCCAATCCGGGATTCGGTAATGTGTAGTGTTGAATTCAATGGTGTTGAACTGCGCCGCGTAGTGCCGCAAATAATGTTTTTCCTGCGCACCAGGCGGATACCACTTGCCCACCCATGGTTTCATATTGTACCCCGTTGGACCGATGTAAAGTGTTGGTTGGGAAGGTTTTGGGTGTACAGCCAGCAACGCTGCGTTTTGTGGCGGTTCTGTCGGCAAGCGAAAATCTACCTTGTCAACCGAAGAGAGTTTCCCAAAATCCATGGGGGCTTATTTGGAAAAAATATCTTCTGCCGCAATTTCAAAATCTGGAATCACAGGTGCCGCGGGACAAACCTTACTTCCTTCGCAAATGGTGACTTGGGTGGGCGAGGTATACACATAGACGCTCTGTTCTTCGGGAATTATTTGCCATAGCACCTTCATGCCCGCCCGAAAGTACTCGCGGCGCTTCTCGCCAACTTTTATATAGTTATCTGTGGGCGATATGATTTCGATGGCAAATTCTGAAATGGACTCGTTGGCATTTTTTATCTTGTTGGCAGTCCAATATGAAATGTCGGGCCTGCGCAATTGAGCAGCAGAAGTCATTTGTTCAACTTCTGGGATAAGTTCTCCCCCATCTGCGAAGGCTTGTGTTTGGATGAATCGCCGATTTAGGTTTTTGACTATAAAAAGTTGTTTTGGGTTCATACTGCTAGAGGATTTTTCAACAATACCATTGTTGAATTCATACTTATACCGATCCTCTCGATCAGAATACTTCCGACGGAATTCAGCCAGCGTCAGCAAGCGCTTAGGCTTCGACTGTTCAACAGGGGTTTCAGGCTGCGGCATTGCAAGAGTACTCGTCATGTCCAATTTTTTTACAAAGTTAGTGCGTTTTCAAATGCTACAATCTCCTACTTCTTATAAAAATGGATTTCCACCCGGCGGTTGAGTTGTCGGTTTTCGCGCGTGTCGTTTGGCACAACTGGCTTTTGTGAACCAAACCCGACGTAATTGAGTCGTGATATGGCGATGCCCTTCGACGCCAGGTTGTCGAGGCATTTTTTGGCTCGTTTTTCTGCAAGCAGGTCGTTGGCTGGTTCCTTGCCGGTATTGTCTGTATGGCCTTCGACGCGGGCAAAGAGCGTTGGGTCAGCATTCATAATCGCAACGATCTCATCAATGGTAATCAGTGAAGTAACTTGCCAATCGTCCAGTGTTGAACTGAAATAGACTGCTTTGTAAGGCACTCCCAGCGCGGCAGGCATGGCCTCCGGGCAACCGTTTTTAGCTGCAATGCCCGGAATGGTGGGGCAATCGTCATCCTTATCAGCAATACCATCTTCGTCGGTATCGGGGCAGCCGCGCAGGTTTTCGGGTCCGGCGATACCTGGGCAGCCATCTTTGTTGTCCGGTATTCCATCGCTGTCAGAATCCGGGCAGCCTTTCCATCGCAGATGGCCGCTCATGTCAGGGCAAAGGTCTTCGGCATCCGCTACTCCATCCTTATCGCGGTCTACAGCGGGGCAGCCTCGGTACGCGGCTATACCTTTCACCTCCGGGCAATTGTCGTCCTTGTCGGCGATGCCGTCTTCGTCGCGGTCGGGGCAGCCGCCTGTTGCTGGCAAACCTGCGATTTCAGGGCAGAGGTCGTGTTTATCGGCCACACCATCGTGATCGGTATCCGGGCAACCCTTTAGACCGCGCATTCCAGGAGTGTCAGGGCAATCGTCTTTATCATCAGGCACCCCATCTTCGTCACTGTCGTTAATAGGAATTTTGTCTGCAGGATCAATTGATCTGCGACTTGATTTTTGACCTTTTCCAAAGGCATAACTCGCCGTCAATTGAGCAGTGTAAAACCAATCCTTCGCAGCCGGATTGCCCGCTTTGCTGATGCCGTCCAAATAATCGCTTGATGTATAGCGCAATGCGCCCTCCAATCCCAAAGTAAAGGTGTTACTGACCCGAAAGCGGACGCCCAGGCCCATTGGGATGCTGAGCGCGGCATTTTTTGCTTCGATAATATCCGTTTGGATCAGCGAAGGGGATACTCCTCCATTGCCATTATCTTCATTCCAGTCGTTATTAGGTTGAAAAAATGTTCCTCCAACCCCAATGGAAACAAATGGGGCTGCCAACCGGCGGTTTTTGCTGAGGCCCGACTTGTTTCGCTTTCCTGCCTTGTAAAGCCCAAAAGGGTAGATTTCGCCTTGAATGGACAACTCGACTATGGGGCCTTCAAAAGAAAAGTCGCGGGTTTGATGCCAGGCGGGTTCCTGGAAATTTTGGTCATCGCCCGAAATCCTGGAATAAAGGAGACCTAACCTGGCGGCAAAATGGTTGCTAAGGTTATAGCGAAAATGAGCGGACAAAGAAGGTTTTATAGACAAAAAGTCCGGGTTCAACCTTGCGTTTTGAAGCTCTCCATCGTAAGCGCCTAGGCCTATTCCAGCGCCGATTTCCCAAGGATGGGGCGTCTGGGCATTGATTAAAAGCGGAATGCAAAAGGCCAGCAAATACAGAATGGTATTTCTCATGGTGTGATCGGCTTCGAGTTGGCAGACAAAATAGTGTGAACCCTCGCAAACATACACAAGGTGCATGAAAAGATTGCAATTGGCCCTTGAAACGAAGCCTTTTGTGCCTTAGTACTACCAAAAGAGTGCGGAAAACTGTGCATTGCGCCACATTTTCCCACGCGGGCTTCTTCCAGTCAACACCTATCTCCACTTTTTCCCACAGTTTTTGTGCATCAAAAAAGTATTGGTCCTTACTTTGCCAAATTTGATTTATTTTGTTCAAAATAACCATTTTAGATTTCTATTTTTGGGTAAAATTTCCAGTTTCATAGACTTTTTTATTCCTGAATCTAACTTTTTTTCAAATTTATATTTTAGTTCAACAATTTTAAAT
>ENA-ORBV01001718-ORBV01001718.1-microbial-mat-metagenome-genome-assembly--contig:-NODE-1718-length-48017-cov-7.684627_pt1 | contig 48017 bp, 48 predicted proteins | sample MGYA00237777_ERZ505514 | MGnify/ENA primary metagenome ERZ505514 (study PRJEB26160, sample SAMN06269048) | microbial mat metagenome | isolation source: Oligotrophic lake microbial mat | place... | reverse complement strand
TCGCGGGTCCAAATGTACGTGATGTCCGTGACCCAAATCCGATCGGGAGCAGGCGCGGTGAAGTCACGCGCAAGCAGGTTTGGAGCAACGGCGTGAGAATGTTTCGAATCCGTTGTGCAGACAAAACGGCGTTTTCTTCGAGCAAAAAGGCCGTCTTCGCGCATCAACCGCGCCACACGTCTGCGACCAATACCGTGTTGCGAATGTAAGGCTTGGTAGATTCTTGGGCTACCGTATTTCTTGCGCCCGGCCTCGAATGAAGCACGGACGTGCACTTTGAGCGCCGCGTCCTCGCGCGAGCGCCGACTCGGTTTACGGCGACACCATGCGTAGAAACCAGCGGTCGAAACTTGCAATACTCGGCAGAGCAACGTCACCGGGTACAAGGCCTTCTCCGCCAGGATGAACGCGAATCTCATCGGCTCTCCTTTGCGAAGAAGGCCGTCGCTTTTTTTAGGATTTCTCGCTCCATCCGCAACTGCCGGTTTTCCCGTCTCAGTTGCGCAAACTCCTGTCGCTCACCCGTCGTTAAAACTCCAGGGGCGCCTTCTCCTGCGTCAACCTTCGCTCGCTCGACCCAGGCCCTTATCCCCGAGTCCGCCACCCCCAGATCCCTTGACAGCTCGCCGATGCTTTTGCCGCCGTCCTTGACCATCTTGACCACCTCGGCCTTGTATTCAGGTGTAAACTTCTGTCTCGCTCGTTTTCCCATGTGGACTCCTTTGGGCATATTCGCCTCTTCTCGGGTGTCCACCAAACCGGGGCAAGTTCAATCCCGCGCTCCCCCTACTGCAAAAGCGACATCAACGTTTGGACATCCAGACGACCTGCCTGTTCGGTGCCGGCCAGCATGTCGGTGGCCAGTTCGCGTTTGCGGTGGTGTAGCGCGACGACCTTCTCTTCGATGCTGCCGCTGCTGACCAACCGGTAGATGGTGACTGGCCGGTGTTGGCCGATGCGGTGGGCGCGGTCGCTGGCTTGATCCTCAACCGCAGGGTTCCACCACGGGTCCAAGTGTATCACGTAGTCGGCGGCGGTCAGGTTCAGGCCAAAGCCGCCGGCCTTGAGACTGATGAGGAACACATCGCCCTTGCCGACCTGGAAGTCGTCGACTGCCTGCCGACGTTTCTTTTCCGGTGTGCTGCCGTCCAAGTACTGCCAGCTAAACCCTTCGGCTGTCAGGCGATCTTTCACCAGCGTCAGAAAGTCCACGAACTGGCTAAAGATGAGCGCGCGGTGTTGCCCATCCTTCATGTCGCGTACCAGATGCACGAGGGTATCCAACTTGGCACCACCCACGTCGATGTCCGGCTGCACCAGGCTGGGGTGACACGCAGCGCGCCGCATGCGCATCAGTTCGGCAAGGATGCTGACGGCATCTTCGCGCTTCTGCTCGGTGGATTTTTGCAGACGGCCGAGGGCGGCACGTCGCAAGGTTTCATAGAAGGCGCGCTCTTTGTCGTCGGGTTGGACGACGATGGTGATCTCGGTACGCTCGGGCAGGTCTTCCAGCACCTCGGCCTTGCGTCGGCGCAGGATAAAGGGGCTGATGAGCGTGCGCAGGAGCTGGCGAGCCTGGGCATCGCCGTCCCGCTGGATGGGCTTGGCAAAGCGATCCTCGAACTGCTTGGGCGTGCCCAGCAGACCGGGATTGGCAACGTTCAACAGACTGTACAGATCGCCGAGGTGGTTTTCGATGGGCGTCCCGGTCAGGCAAATTCTGGTTTCGGCGACCAAGCGCTGTGTGCTACGCGTCCGTTGTGTTGACGGGTTCTTGATGGCCTGTGCTTCGTCCAGAACCAGGGTGTTCCATTTGACGGACTCGAAGGCATCGATGGACAGCGTCATCACGGAATAGCTGCACACCAGAACGTCGAAGGGTCCGTACTTGGTCGCCTTGATGGTGCCAGTAATCGCGCTGTCGATCGATTGCACGCGCAGGGTGGGCGCAAAGCGACGCGCCTCCTCGATCCAGTTGTGCTTGACGCTGACCGGGGCTACCACCAGCGTCGGCCCATCTGCCGCTCGTTCCAGTAGCAACGCCAGCGTCATCAAGGTTTTGCCAAGGCCCATGTCGTCGGCCAAGATGGCGCCGCCGCCAAAGCTGGCCAGTCGACTAAGGAACGCAAATCCAATCTCTTGATACGGGCGCAGTTGAGCCTGCAGGGTCGCGGGCACCTCGGGCGTACGGGCATAGGCCGCCTCGATGCTGGCCAGGCGCTTTTTCGCCGCCGCATTGGTTTTCAGGCCGCCGTGGCTTGCCAGTTCGGCCAACCACGGCCCGACAAAACCCAGGGCCACAGGCGCAATTTTCAGCGCGTCCCCTTCGTGTTGCGAATCGCCCACCGCCGCGGCTTGCATGGCGGCCAACTGTCGTGACAGCGATGTCGCCAGGGTGATGAAGCGTCCGTCGCCCATGTCGATGTAGCCGTTGGCGGCAACCCCCTGCGCAATCAGGTCGGACAACGACAGGACCAAGTCCTCGTTGATGCGCGCTGTACCCGAAACCGCCAACCAGCCACCGGCCTCGATGACCTGTAAGCGCAGGTTGTTGAAATCGACGTGACCCACCACGTCCATCGGACGTCCCGAAGGCCAGCTGATCCAGACCTTGCCCTCGTCCTGCAATGACTTCAGCATGCGCAAGGTTTCCAGGCATTCCGTCAGGTCGGAGAGGTGTACCGAGCGGCCGTCGACGGCATCCGCAAGCGTAGGACACGCATCAACCACTTCGCCGGCACGCCGTGATTCGTCATCCAGGTTGCGCGCACATTGCACCCTTTGTCCGTCTATCTGGGCGACCAATTGGACGGCACCGCTTCCGGGTGCCACCCGCGGGCCGTCGGGCCCAAGCGGTGCGACGGAAAAGCGAACGGTTAAACCCGGACTGGCGCGCACCAACAGGATCCCGGGGCACGCATCCGCTGCCCGCTCCTCGATGGCGTCCGAGACATCCAGGTCGACATCGGACTGCACCGTGAAAAGGCGGGCCAGCGCCGACAAGGCGCGTTCCAGTTGCGGCCGCCCCTTGCCGGGAATACGCGGCATAGCAGCGATCGCCTCGTACGCCTTAAATTGCGCATCGGTGAAACGGGAGACCACCAATCGATCCTGATTGTCGCGATCAAGGGCGATCTTGCTGGTAGGGGACGGGATGCGATCGACTTGCACCGTGAAGCCACCATCGGCCTCCTTGACGGCAATGCGCGGGGCACCCAGGACAACTTGAACAGGTGCGCCGCTCTCGCGGTCCGACCAGAAAACGCGCGGGTGACCGACGAGAGCGAGGGCGATCGCGGGCGAAAAGAGGTAGTCGATACCATTCCACTGTCGCTGCGGCTTGATCGTGGCCGCCACACCTCGGTCTTCCTCGGGCAGGCCGGTAACTTTGTTGTCGAACAGCGTCTTGAGCGCGACGTTGCGACCCACCGTCCACCCGGTGCGGCCACGTTTGTGCAGGCGCGGCACGACGAACAGGCAGTTGTCTTGCGCGATGTCCGGTACTTCGACCGACTTATGCTCGCCGCCGCCAAAGCCCATGAAAACGCTTGTCGCTTGAAGCGACACCAAAAACGACATCTGGTTCGCGGCGTCGCTTTCGACTGGCACGCCCGAGGATGGCAGTTCGGCCAGCCCTTCCAGAAGTTCCAACGCCGATTCCCATGGTGGCCGGGCGTGGTACAGATCCAGAAGACGGGGTGACGTTGGGCCTGTATCTGCCGCCGGTGGCTGGGCCAAGAAATGGCGGGCCAGGTGGTCCGCTTGAATGGCCAACCAGGTCAGTCCGCGGTCTTGGCAATCGGCCTTTAAGGTTGCGGCTTCACGGCACATGGTCTCCGTGTCGAGGGGTGACTCCAGGTTTTCCTGAGGAGGCCAAAACACTTTTCCCAGCATCCCGGCCAAGCGTATGACTGGATCGCCAAGAAGCTCGCCCAACTGGTATTGCTGATCCACTTCGTCCAACCTGGCGCCCGGACGCCCCAGGGCACTGCGCAGGATCAGGCGCATGCGGGTGCTTTTTTGCGAAGACACGTTGGTGTCGGCCAGGATACGTTGGGTACTGTCGCCGGTCGCCAGAACAACGGTCAGCAGTGGCATGGCCAACCCTTCGATACACGGTTTGCGTTTGCCACTGGGCCCACGCGACCGATCAAGGGCTTCGGCAATCAGGGCGCGTGCGGCATCCCATTGTCCGCGCCGCAACGCCAGCACCGCACGCGCTTGCAACACCCCGGGATCGGCGGATCCTTGCCGCCGTCCATCGAGTTCAATGTTGAGACCGCGTATTGCGGCCAACACGGCGACGGGACCACGAAGCCCCGATGTAAAGGGTTCATCGTCACCGCCTCCGTCCAGCACCATGTCTGTCAGTTCGCGATGCGGCAGCGCCATATGTGTCACACAGTTGGAAACCGCCCACGCGATCCACGGGCCCCGGATGGTGGACGGAAGCCGCATGACGGCAGCGCGTGGCGATTGTGGATGCAAGATGCGATGAAACAAGTTCGCCTCAACGTCGCCGCCCAACCACCCGCCCGTCGTCCGTAATTTGTCCGCCAGTATCGTGGCAAGCGCGCCTTGATCCAGGTACGTGGCGATGCGATACCGGCACAGGCGCCGTACCGACCGTTCGTTTTGCCGTGACCACGCCAACACGGGTTCAGGCTCGTCCAGGTTGGTGCCCAGTGCGTTGGCCATTGCTTGCAGGCGGCCGCTTTGGGCAGCGTTCATCAGGGTCGTGTGCGCGACATCGGGATGGATCCATTGGGGGTGGTGGCTCCCTTTCGGGCCAAGCAACAACTCTTGATCTTCCCATTGTTGCAGGATGTCCCGCAGATCTTCGGTGGTGACGGCCCGTCCGTTGGGTGATGCGTATTGCTTTCCCTTCTTGCGTCCGCCCGCGCTGATATCTGCACCGGGCGGCGGCGCTACCCGTACGTTCATCTCCTTCATCGCATCGGACAGTGCCGACCGGTTGAAGGATCCGACCAGGGACGCCACGATCAGGCAGTCGCTCTGCAACGTGGGCTCGACGTTGTCGGGTGCGTGAGGGTCTGAAGGGGCCATGGGTGGTGTATACGCGCTGGTTGATCTTGTTCTATCAGAAATCGGTTGGCCATTGAGATTACATGTGTTTTACCGCAAGTGGTTTATGATCAACTGATAGATCAAAAGGTGCGTAGCTATCTGACCGAGATTGGACGCCGGGGCGGGAAACGCAGCCGTCGTACGCTTGACCCAGCGACAGCGCGCCAGATGGTCGGGTGCGCGAAGCAAGGCGCGCCTTCCAAAGGTTTCAGACCCAGGCGGATTTGGCGCACAAGGCGCTGGTCGAGGGTATTCCGTGCGCGCTTCTCAGTAGTTGATCTGGATCTGCAGGCGTGTCGTATGGCCAGCCTGCGGCAGGTAGGGATGCTTGTCGGACGTGCGGTCAGAGATATTGTAGGCCAAAACCAACTCGAAGGCCGGGTTGGGTTGCCACTCGACGCCGGTTTCCAGTTCACGCACGCTGTATCGAGGCGCATTCGACTCAAACTTCTTGCCGCCTTCGTAGTAGGTGCCACGCGAAAACGGAATGAAAGTATGACCGCTTTCTGTATTGTACTTGAACATGATCTGCGCGTAACCACCGTGCAGAGGTCGCTCGCGAATCGTCGTGGTTTGATTTAGACCGAGCGCCGGACCCCGCCCTGCGTTCCATTCAGCCTGAAATCCGAACGGCTGCGGATAGACAACGACCGAGCCACCGGCACGCCAGTCATCGTAGGTATCCTTATCAGCCGTTGAAACGATGGCAGGACCCGATGTCGGTTGTGCAAGACGCACGGTGTACTTGCCGATATATCCGGCGCCACCAACCTCAACGTATTGTGAGCCGAACAGGAAGGGCCAGGTCAAGCGCAACACGGTGTGCAAATTGGAATTCAGTTCGGGCCGATTGGCAGTCTGGCCGTTGTATGCACCGAGGCCCAAGACGCCGTAATCACCCGAACCCTTCAGACCCGAATCCACCAGGTGCTTGAAGCGTTTGCGGATTTCACCCGGCGCCCAGTAGAAAAAGGCCCCGATGTCGCGCTCGTCTTTCAGCGCGCTATTGATGGCATCGTTTCGATCGAGCGGCAGGCGATTGCTACTGCTCTGCAGGTTCTCAAATCCAAAGGGAATCTTGGATTGGCCCACCCTGAAGCGAAACTCTTTCTTTTCATCCAGGTATACGTCGGCATAGAGATCGCGCAAGATCGCAACGTGATTCTGATCGCCAATGGTCGACGCGAAATCGGGCTGAATGTAAACGGACACCCGATCGTGAACGTCGCCTGACAGAATCAATCGGGCGCGACGCAGGGAGAAGTTGTTGTTTTCGCCGATGCTGCGGTCTCCCTGTGCGTTGATGAGCTTGGGATTGTGATCGAAGCTAGGGAGCTGGTTCGTTCTGAACTGCACGTACCCCCGCATTTTGAGTTTTTCGTACCAGAGTTTGGGCGCGGGCTTGGGCTCCGAATTGGGCGCCGGTGTTGGCATCAGCAACGGGGCGGTCGCAACGGCATGCGGCGCCGCCCCGGCGGTTGAGGGGGCCAAAGGTGCTGCCAGCAAAAGAGTAACAATTGCCCAAAAGTTTCGTTTCATCGCTGCGGCAGCGTAGGGGTCAATTATTACAGCGACGTGACAATCCCGTATCGTGTTGGTTTCTTCGTTGCGCGATGCGGGAAACGCCTCCTGCCGCTATGATGGCGCCAATGAGCACCATTCATTTCATTGGCGGCGAAAAAGGCGGTGTTGGAAAGTCCGTGGTGGCACGCCTTTTGTGCCAGCGTTTTATTGATCGCTCGGTTCCGTTTCGAGCCTTCGATGCCGATGAATCCCATGGTGCGCTGGCGCGGCACTACCGTGATTTCACGACCGCGGTGGATCTCGCCGACCAGGCGAGTGCCGACGAAATCCTGAACGCCGCCCTCGATGAGGAGCAGCGCGTGGTGGTGGACTTGCCCGCTCAGAGCGACCGGCTTCTGTCGACCTGGATCGCCGAGGCGGCTGTACTCGATCTCGCAATGGAGTCCGACGTGGGCGTCGTGTTCTGGCATGTGATGGATGACGGCAAGCCCTCGTTGCAGTTGCTTGAACGCCTGTTGCAACAACACGGTGGTCGCGCCCGTTACTGCATCGTCAAGAACCACGGCCGTGGTACGGATTTTTCCCTTTTTGACTTGTCGCCCGTGGCCGCGACGGCGAGGGCGCTGGGCGCGTGGATTCTCGAGCTGCCAGCCCTGTTCCCGGCTGCGATGCACAAGATCGATCGGGCAGACGCCAGCTTCTGGGCCGCCGCAAACAATCCCGCTTTTGGCGACGGCGCATTTTCGCGCATCGATCAACAACGGATCAAGGTCTGGTTGCGTTCCATAAACCAGGAGTTCGATCGCCTGGAGGAGTGGCTCTAGTTCTTGCGTCCATCGTACGCTTCGGACTTGCACAAGAATGACCCATTGGTTCATCGGTGGACTGTTTGCGCTGGCGCTGGTGGATCTTTTGATGCGCCGGGGCCGGGACAAAGACGGGAACCCATCAATCGAAACGGCGGTCAGGCGCCAAGGCGATCTTTCCTTTCTGCTGCGACCTTTGATTCCCAGCTACCGCTTCTTTGACACAATCGAAGCCAGGCTGGAATTGCGGTTGCGAACACTGGATGCCGCAAACGGGACGGGCCCGTGGTTGCCCGCACCGCTGCCACCGAAGCGTCCGTGGTACTTTTGGTTGCACAACCCACGCGAGAATCTGTGGCTGGCCGAGCAAGCGCTTTTACCCGGATTGCTGGATGACGATGGTGCCGTGAACGAATCGCCCGGGTTCCTGTTGGTATCGGCCCAGTGCCGCGCTGCCCTGTCGCAAGGCCCGGACCAAAGCTTTCAGTTTGCCATTTTCTCGGCCGACGAGGGCAACGACGCGCCGCTGTTCGTATCACAAATCTTGCAAACCAAAGTCTAGTCATATCGTGCTTTCCCTTCATCCCATCGAAACACTGCTGCTTTGTCGGCGCTTGCTCGGATTGTCACTGGTCATTTCCGGCGTGGAGCACCTGCGGATCGCACGGTTGTTGCCGACGCACTTTCCTCTGACGGCGACCTTCGGTGCGCAGGGTCGGCATGGGATCATGCGGGTACTGACGCAGGCGTTCGGTCAGCGCGTCTGGATGGGCTTTATGACCATACAAACATTGCTCGCTGCCCTGCTGCTCGTGACGGGTCAGGGCACGGTCCTCTTGCCGCTTTTGTTTCTTGCCTGGCTTGGTTGTGTTCGCTTTCGCGGCACGTTCAACGGCGGCAGCGACATGATGACCTTCGTGGTGGGCCTTCCGCTTGCCGTGCAGGCCGTGTTACCTGAACATCCCGCGATTTCAGGACTGGCCATCGCAGCGATCGCGACGCAGTTGCTGCTGTCGTACTTGCTCGCCGGTGTGGCGAAACTGCGCGAGCCCATGTGGCGGGATGGCTCGGCGCTCGCCATTCTCGTCAACCGAGAACACTATCAAGTGCCGCCCTGGTTCAGGCTTTTCGCCACAAAACCCGCAGTCAGTCGGCTTCTGTCACACGCCATGCTCGCCTTTGAATGTGCGGCCCCTCTGGCACTTTTCAATCGGAGCGTGTGTTACGGTTACCTCGCGCTGGCGTTTTGCTTTCACCTCGGCAACGCCGTCACGCTGGGGCTGAATCGCTTCGTCTGGGCGTGGCTCGCGGCATTCCCGTGTCTGCCGGCCCTTGCTGCCATGCTGTCGACGCTTCGCCCCGGCTGATCGCGCACACGACCGCTTTAGTTTATCCCTGGTCAAAAGATTAATATATTGACCATTAACTTTGTTTTTGGTTATAATATTGTTCGTTATGGGCAAGGCAACCACCGTTCCGTTCCCTAAAATCGAGAGGATTTTGCACGGCCTGGGCCAGAACATTCGGGCCGCCCGGCTGAGGCGACGTCTGACGGCGGATCTGCTGGCGCAACGGGCCGGGATGACTCGGAATACGCTTCGATCGGTGGAGCGGGGCGAGCCCAATGTGACGATCGGTGCCTATGCGAATGTACTGCACGTGCTGGGCCTGGCCGAAGGTCTGGAACCGATCGCGCTCGACGACGAGCTGGGTCGAAAACTCCAGGACGCGAGCTTGGGTGTCAGGGCCCGCGCTCCGAAGCGAAAAGGATAGCGCTTGCCGATGACAGGCCAACAGGTGTCGATTGAGGTGTGGGCGGACTGGCTCGGGCTGGGCGGCCCAAGACGAATGGGGACCCTGCACGTTTCAAATGCGCGGGGAAAGGAGATCTTCTCTTTCGAATACGAAAGGGCGTGGCTGACCGACCCAGGCACAGCCCAGCAACTCGATCCGGAACTGTCACTGTTTGAAGGACCGCACTACCCGGGTACCGACCGGCCAAACTTCGGTCTGTTTCTCGACTCGTGTCCCGATCGCTGGGGCAGACGGATCATGCAACGCCGAGAGGCCCAACTCGCGCGACATCAGAGGCGCAAACCGAGGATGCTCTGCCAGTCGGACTATCTCGTCGGCGTTCACGACGGGCACCGGATGGGTGCTCTCCGATTCAAATTGTCGCCCGACGGACCATTTGTGGACGACAACAAGGAATTCGCCGCGCCCCCGTGGACGTCGCTTCGGGAACTGCAGCACGCCAGCCTTGAGCTCGATAAGGTCGACACCGCGGACGGGTCGGACTCCGAAAAATGGACCCGCATGCTCCTCGCACCCGGTTCGTCCCTCGGTGGCGCTCGTCCCAAGGCGAGTGTCTTGGACGAGCGCGGAGAGCCCTGGATCGCCAAGTTTCCCAGCGCTTCTGACGACCACGATGTGGGCGCATGGGAAGGCGTGGTCCATCAACTCGCGGTAACAGCAGGCATCGATGTTCCTCCGGCCAAGCACGATCGCTTTTCCGGACCTCATAGTACGTTTCTCACGAAGCGCTTTGATCGGGAAGCCGGGAATCGCATCCACTTTGCGTCGGCGCTGACGTTGCTGCAAAGGAGGGATGGCGACGGGTCAGGGGAGGGTGCCAGCTATTTGGAGATCGCCGATTTCATCGCCCAAAAAGGCGCCCGAGTCGACGCGGATCTAGAAGAACTCTGGCGTCGAATCGTCTTCTTCATTTGCACGAGCAACACCGACGACCACTTGCGAAACCACGGCTTCTTGCTTGCCCAAGGCGGATGGGTGCTTTGCCCCGCCTACGACATCAACCCCAACCCGCGCGGTAGTGGCCTGAGCATCAACATTTCCGAGTCTGACAATGCCCTCAACTTGGATCTGGCTCGCGAGGTTGCGCCCTATTTCCGCGTGTCGAAAATTCGAGTCAACGAAATCATCGAAACGGTTGGTGTTGCGGTTCGGAACTGGCGGAATGAGGCGAGAAATCTCGGCATCCCACGATCGGAACAGGACCCAATGGCGGTCGCCTTCGAAGGCGACCGGGAATAGCGGACAATCGACCGCGCTATTGCTCAAGGCAATAGAGGTGAAGCGGCAAGACGCAGTTCGGACGAAAGATGTCGGTCCACCCCGCGTTGATCGCAAAGAGGGTTCCACAGTGGCCCGTGCCAACGCCGTCGCTCGTGTAGCCCGCGCAATCGCCGGCCGAGCTCGACGTGCCATCGAAAAGCGTTCCGGTCCAGGCGTCCCCCTCTTCGGCGGCGCCGTTTTCATTGAGTAGGATGGGATTCTGGAGGTTGCCGTCCACGAGATCGGCCCAGTTGTTCGCAACCCGCACGCCATCGACCCGGACATAGGATATCACTGCCATTGTGCTGCGATTGCGAATCGCCGCCGATCGTGTCGACAACCAGGCCTTCCAGTCGCCCTGCAAACGTGCCACCGTTGCCAGCGTCTGGCACTTGGCATCGGCACCCACCGGTCCACCGAGGTTGCCAGTGAAAAGCAGACTGCTGACGAAAATTCGTTTTGAAAGCATGGCCGCATCGGCGCCGCCACCGGACGGCATGGCATCGCCTCCGGTACCCGCATCTGCTATCACCAGCACGTCCGGCATCCGCAACGGAGCGTCCACAGGAACAGACGGCGCACCATCGGTACCCGTCACCGCCAAGACGTCCACGGCAGCATCGACGAAGGCCGCGCCTCCCGACGACGCAAGATCGGATTCGGTACACGCACCAAGCAGTGTGAATCCGAAGAGAGAGTAAAGCCGAAAGTGATTCAAGCTCCGGAACGATAGCGCATCGGAATCAGGTCACGGCCAGGGCGCGCAGATTCTCGAAGAAGCTGTCGAATTTCGTGTGTACGAGGCTCATCGTCTCGTCACCTATGCTCACGACTTCATTCGGAACGCCCTTTCCATCCAAGAAGGATCGCGCCTGTCCGTAGCCCTCATCGACGGCACCCCGCACGGTGTCCTCGAAGGCCGAGATCAGGTCCTCGCCCTTCAGTTCGGGGTGTTGCGCTTGGAACGTTCCGTAAAGGCTGGTGGCAAAATCCACGATGCGGGTTGAGGTCGCGTCTGCCGAATAATCAACCCCGATCGCTTCGCCGAGATCCACCCCATATTCGCCGAGCATCGCATCGAGTCGCTGACCAAGCGACGTGCTCAACATGTCGCTTGTGATGGAAAGGGGAGAATCGAAACCCGGCAGCTTTCCGTCGTTGTCCCTGGCGAGGCTGGCCATGAAGCTGGCCAGGTTTTTCATCAGTTCTCGATCGGTCTGATGTTTGATCTCCGCCATGGTGCTGTCAGGGCTAAGCCGGACGGTATCGCCCGATACGGCTGCTTCCGGCACCGCGTCGGTTTCACCGCTCCGCACGTTTTGGGTTGCATCCAGAGTGACCGAACCCGCTCCCACTTGGCCGATGGACGACATCTATCGACGAATCGGCCGATTTTGCCGAACTGGAGGGGGCCAGAGCAAATTTTTGCATGATAAATTACCGCCCCGTGACAATGACCGGGTTTGATTTCGATTTGGTGGTGGTGGGCTCTGGCCCGGCCGGAGAAAAAGCGGCAGCAAAGGCAGCATTTTTCGAGAAACGCGTGGCGTTAATCGAACGCGCCGAGGAGCTTGGAGGGGTTTGCACGCGCGGCGGGCTGCCCTCAAAGGTACTGCGGCAAAGCGCCCTCACGTATGCCGCTGCAAAACAACGGCTGCCCGCGATGCTTGATGCGGCCGAACGCCCCTCACTTGCGGCGTTGCTGGCCGACATGGGCCCGGTGTGCGAGGCCCGTGTGTTACGGATAGGCCACAACCTCGAGCAGCACCAGATCACCTTGTTGCGTGGCGACGCACAGCTTTTGGATCGGCATCGGATTGCGGTGCGCTCACCCGAGGGCACGCAGATCATTTCAGCGGCTTTCATCGTCATCGCCACCGGATCTCGTCCGCATCGGCCGAGGGAGATCCCCTTCGACGATGAACGCGTGTTTTGCTCAGAGTCGATCCTTGGCGCCAAGATCTTGCCGCGCAGCTTGACCGTGGTGGGGGGTGGCGCCATCGGCGCCGAATACGCCTCGATTTTCGCCACACTGGGTACTGACGTTGAACTCTTCGAGGAAAAAGAGCGCATCGTTGGTTTTCTTGATCACGAGATTGGCGATTGCTTGCAGCGCGAGCTTTCCCGGAGCGGTGTTCGGTTGCACCTCGGTGAAGCGGTGAGCGATTGTCGTCTGCACGGTGCGGGCGTGAAGACGGTGGGCAAGAAGGGCACAGCGGTTCAGAGCGAGGCCTTACTGTTCTGCGGCGGGCGCCTTGGCCAAACCGAGGGGCTCGGTCTTGAGGCCGCCGGGATCACGCCTCTTCACAACGGTCGGATCACCGTCGACGCCGTGTATCGTACCAGCGTGCCGAATATTTATGCGGTGGGAGATGTCATCGGCTTTCCGGGCCTCGCCTCAACCGCGATGGAGCAAGGCCGTGTTGCGGTTGGCCACGCATTCGGCATCGATCCCGGGCCCACTGCCCGCAAACCAACCGATGGCACGACCGGCGCGCTTCTCGACCGGCAGCGCTTTCCCGAAACGACGACCTTTCCCCTGTTGCCGTATGGCATTTACACGATCCCCGGCGTCTCGACCGTGGGCAAAACCGAGGACCAGGCCCGAGCCGACGGACACGAGGTGCTGATAGGACGTTCGTACCACGCTGATCTCGATCGCGGCCGGTTGCTCGGCGCAGGCGCCGGCATGTGCAAGCTTGTGTGCGAGCGTGATTCGCTCAAGTTGCTGGGGGTGCACATCGTTGGAGCCTCCGCCGAAGAGCTGATTCACATCGGGCAAGCGTGCATGTACTTCGGTGGCACCATCGAATACTTCCTGCGCACCGTTTTCAACTTCCCAACCCTAAGTGCCCTTTACAAAACCGCGGCTTACGATGCTTTGACCCGCAGGCCGAAGGGCCGGGGCAACCGGATTCGTTGATCCCGGTTGGGCGATTCGCGACTGTTTGGCAGAATCGCAAGCGACGCGTGCCGCGAAGCGTGGTATTGACCCGCCCGAGTACCAAGGGCATGTCTTCAAGCGTCGGCACGACCGGAAACGCCACCATCGCGTACCTTGTGAATCAATACCCCAAGGGCAGCCACACGTTTATCCGAAGGGAGATCCTGGCGCTCGAACAACGGGGCTGGTCGATCAAGCGGTTCACGGTTCGACGCTCAGGCGATCCGCTGGTGGATCCCGCCGATCTGGCCGAGGCCGAAAAAACCAGCGTTCTGCTGGATGCGGGTGCGATTGGCTTCGGCGCGGCGCTTTTGCGATCGCTCGTGCGCAACCCGCGAAGATTTTGCGTAGCGGCGAATCTCGCGTTGAAAATAAGCCGTCGATCGCAACGTGGCCTACTGTATCACGGCATCTACCTCGCGGAGGCCTGCGTGTTGCAACACCGACTGATGGCGCAAGGGGTTCAACATCTGCATGCGCATTTTGGCACCAACTCGGCCACGGTTGCGATGTTGGCTTCGATCTTGAGCGGCATTCCCTACAGCTTTACCGTTCATGGACCCGAAGAGTTCGACCAGGCCCCATTGCTGTCGCTTGGTGAAAAAGTAGCACGGGCCAAGTTTGTCGCCGTCATCAGCGAATTTGGACGGAAGACCCTCTCGGGATATTGCGAGCCATCCGATCGGGACAAGATTGTGGTGGTCCCCTGCGGCCTCGATACCGGTTTCTTATCGCATGTCCCAACACCCGTGCCCGATGAGGGCGGATTTGTGGTGGTCGGCCGCTTCTGTGAACAAAAAGGCTACGGTGTGTTGTGTGAGGCCATGGCGCTGCTTGCCGCGCAGAAGGTTCCATTCGCGGTCACAATGATAGGCGACGGCGAATTGCGACCGATAATAGAGGCGCAGATCACGAGGTCCGGTTTGCAAGCACACGTGACACTGGTCGGCTGGAAAAACAGCGAAGGCGTGCGACGGGCTTTGGAATCGGCTCGAACGTTGGTGTTGTCTAGCCTTGGTGAAGGTCTTCCCGTTGTGATCATGGAGGCCCTCGCGATGGGACGTCCGGTCGTGACGACGGACGTGGGGGGCATTCCGGAACTGGTTGAAAACGGCGTCAATGGTTTCATGGTGCCTTCAGGTTCGGCCGAGGCGCTGGCCGAAGCGATGAAGAAAGCACTGGGCAACAGCGCGGCAGAGTTAACGCAGATGGGTCTTGTGGGCCGGGATCGCGTGCTCGCCAAACACGATGTGAACCGTTCCGCCGAATTGCTCGCTCTACAATTTGCAAGCCAGTCGTAGCGACCTGAATGCGCAGTTTCAGGCGGCATTCTGCATTCGAACTGTTCATCGACGCCGTTGCCGGTTAAACAGGGCCACCATGGCTGCAGCCCCGATTGCGTCCTCGTCCGCTTCCACCGCTGTCGGTGATGGCAAAAACCATACCGTGCCGCTCGTCGCCTTGACGACCCTGTTTTTCATGTGGGGATTTCTCACCTGCCTGAACGACATCATCATTCCACACTTCAAGGCCGTCTTTGATCTGGGTTATGCGCGCGCGATGTTGGTGCAGATGGCGTTCTTCACCGCCTACTTCGTTATGTCCTTGCCCTCGGGTTGGCTCGTCAATCGTTTCGGCTACAAGCGCGGCATCGTCACGGGGTTGCTGGTCGCAGCCCTTGGTTGTGCATTGTTTTACCCGGCCGCCTCGCTGCGCAGCTACAACATGTTCCTGGGCGCGCTCTTCATCCTTGCATCCGGGATCACCCTTTTGCAGGTGGCAGCGAATCCCTACGTCGCCGTGCTGGGCTCACCCGCCACCGCTTCATCGCGCCTGACGATGACCCAGGCCTTCAATTCGCTGGCCACCACGCTCGCGCCGATCTTTGGCGCGAAATACATTCTGTCGCACGCTGCAAAATCCGCCGACGAGATCAAGGCCTTGTCCGCCGAAGCGGCCGAGGCCTATCGCCTGGCCGAAGCCCAGGCGGTTCAATATCCGTATCTCGGCCTGGCCGCGGCGCTGATCGTTCTTGCGATTGCGATGGCGCTGTTCCGCCTGCCGATCCTTGCTGAAACTGCACCTCCCGCTGCCGGCGCCGATCGCAACGACAGCGCCTGGCGACACCGACATCTTGTGCTCGGCGCTGTGGGGATCTTCGCCTACGTTGGCGGTGAAGTGGCCGTCGGCAGCTTTCTCGTCAACTACCTTGCCGAACCCAGTGTCGCCGGCCTCGGTGAAGCACAGGCCGCAAACTACGTATCGTATTACTGGGGAGGCGCGATGGTCGGCCGCTTCATTGGCACCATCACGCTGCGAAAGTGGAATCCCGCAAAGGTGCTGGCCTGGCACGGTCTTGCTGTCGTGGGTCTCATTGTCTTGACGATGTCGAGCACCGGCACGGTCGCGATGGGGTCCGTGTTGTTGATCGGTCTATTCAACTCGGTGATGTTCCCCACCATCTTCACCCTCGCGCTGTCCCGCCTGGGATCGCTTACCGGTCAGGGATCGGGGATCTTGTGCATGGCCATCGTGGGCGGCGCCATCGTTCCGCTGATTCAGGGCTTCGTTGCCGATGCCATCGGCGTACAGAAATCGTTCTTCGTGGCGGGATTGTGCTACGTATACGTCGTCTGGTACGGCTGGCGAGGCCACCGACCACGCACCGCCTAGCGACAGGCGGCCCCAAAGGGGGCCCGAAGCCCGGGACATCGTCCCGACGTGGCATGGAGCGTTGGAATCTTTTTTGTTGTTCCCAAAATGGGAACGGACTATCTTGGAAGACGAGACAATGCGGGTCATCGCCAGAAAAACCTTGGAAGATTTCTGGCGACGGCACGCTGATTCCGAAGGCCCGTTCAAGGCATGGTTTGCAGAGACTCGGCGCAGTACATGGAAATCGATGGTGGATATCAAACGACGGTACGCAACGGCAAGCGTCATCGACGACGAGCGCGTGTTGTTCAACATCGGTGGCAACAAGTACAGGCTTGTCGTAAAAGTGTGGTTTGCGGATCAGGCAGTCTGGAGCAAGTTCGTTGGTACCCATCGGCAGTACGACGCGGTTGACGTGACCAAGCTCTAGGAGCGCAAACATGAAAATTCGACCAATCAGAAATCAACGTGATCACGCGCAGGCAATGCGCGAACTTGAAAAACTCTGGGGCGCACGTCCAGGTACGACAGCTGCGGACGATCTCGAGGTGTTGGTGACGTTGGTAGATGCCTATGAAGCCAAACATTACCCGATCGATCCGCCTGATCCCGTTGATGCAATTGTGTTCCGTTTGGAGCAGCAGGGGATGGAACGTTCTGACTTGGGCGAGATCTTGGGGAGTCGGTCGCGCGCGTCAGAGGTGTTGAATCGCCGCCGACCGCTCAGTATCCAGATGATCGTGCGCTTGCGTGATGCACTTGGTATTTCAGCGGACGTATTGATCGGCAGAGACGTGCACGCGGCGTAGGCCTGCCGCCTAGCGGGTGTTGGCTCGTGCCACCCGTGCGGGCACGCCATACGCCACCACATCCGCGGGCAGATCTTCGACGACCACCGCGCCCGCACCCACGATGGTGCGCGCCCCAATCTTGCGTTGGTGAATGATCGAGGCACCGATGCCGATCCAGCTTTCCTCTCCGATCTGCACGCATCCGCCCAACTGACATCCCGGCCCAACGTGCACCCCCGCCGCAAGCATGCATTCGTGATCGACGATCGCACCCGTGTTCACGATGACATTGCTCGAAAGCACGGTGCCCGGATTGAGGATCGCACCGCCTGCAACCATTGACCCAGGCCCTATTTTCACATCACCCGCAACGATCGCACGCGGATGCACCGCCGTCGCAAGCGCGAGTCCCGCGTCAAGACACCCCTGTGCCAACCGCCTTCGGTCCGGGTTGCTGCCGACGGCGATGAAGGCATGCGTGACGCCTTCTGAGACGAGCTTGCGCAACAGCGTTCCATCACCCAGCACCGTTGCCCCGCCCCAGGCCTGGCCGTGTTGAAGCGCCACATCGGAAAGAAAGCCCACGATCTTCCACTGACCCATCAAACGCAGGATGTCGGCCGCGACGAGGCTGTGTCCCGAAGCGCCCCAGATGACCACATTGTGGATTTCCATACTCGGGGAGTATCCCCTTTCAGCGTGTGCCATTGCAATCCCCGATGCCAGGGCTTCCCTGATATCATCGCCCCATGCCGAATCGGTCGCACGGAAGCGGCGCCTTCAAAGAATCCGAACTTGGCGCCTGTGGACAGGACTGTGTTTTCGAGGCGGGCGTCTTGATCTTCCACCCTGAAAACGTGCGCCTTGGCCACAACGTTTACGTCGGCCACTACACGATCTTGAAGGGCTACCACAAGAACACCCTCGAGATCGGCGACGCGTGCTGGATTGGCCAGCAGTGTTTCTTTCACAGTGCGGGAGGCCTTGTCATCGGCGCCCGAGTAGGCATTGGGCCCGGTGTGAAGATCCTGACCTCGCAACACATCGAGGCTGGCCGCGATACCGCCATCTATCTTTCGCCGATCGAGTTCAAGCCCGTCACGATTGGCGATGGCGCTGACATCGGTTGCAACGCGGTGATCTTGCCCGGTGTCACCATCGGAGCCGGAGCGCAGGTCGGCGCCGGTGCCGTGGTGACGCGCGACGTTCCGCCCTACACGGTGGTCGCCGGATCGCCCGCGAAGATCTTGCGGGAACGTCCATGAGTGCACCGCCGTCCTTGACCCTGATCCTGTTCGCCTTCAACGAAAGCGAAAACGTACGACCGGTCATCGCCGAGTTGTGCAAATGGCTCGACGCCAACGAGCCCGACGCCGAGATCGTTTTCGTCGATGATGGATCCCGCGATGACACCGCCGAGGTCGCCCGAAGCGCCCTGTCTGGCCGTCGCGCCATCGTCAAGCGCCACGAAACCAACCGCGGCATCGGTGCCGCGTTGAAGACCGGCGTTGCCGCCGCCAGCGGATCCTGGGTGACCTTCATGCCCGCCGACGGTCAAATTGAACCCGACGCCATTGCTGTGTTACGAAACGCCGCCCGCGATGGCCAGGCCGAGGTCGTGTTTTCGGTCTACGATGACCGCAACGATGGCCTGGATCGCAAGGTGTTGTCGTTTGGCATCCGCGCACTGATCCGGCTCGTGCACGGTGTGCGCATGCGCAGCGACGGCCCCTACCTGTTCAAGCGGGCCCTGTTTGTCCCCGAAGTATTAAAGCCAGATACGTTTTTCCTGAACTTCGAGTTCCCCATCCGCATGCTGGTGCAGGGAATCGTCACACGGACGGTCACCGTGCGTTGTCGTCCCCGCATTGCGGGTTTCTCGAAATCAACAGGATTAAAGCGCATCTGGGGGGTCGGCAAGGATCTGGTCGATTTGCGCATTCGCCGCTGGATGGGTCAGTAAATCAACCGGTCTTTACGGCATCAATTCAACGCCAACGCCATCGATGTAGAGGGTACCCTTCCACGCCACGGTGCTGTTGAACTGGAATCCAACGGCGAGCAAGTTGTCGAGCGGATAGCCCGCCGGGAACTTGGTCGTGAGATCCATCTCGAACTTGCTCCAGTCGCCCGGCACGAGGCCGCCCGTTGGCGGGACGCCTTGCCACTCATTGACGGCGGTGCTGCCAAAGCTGAAGGTGAACATCTGGGTGTAGGCGATCTTGTGATCGAGCGGCACCCAGACGTAACCCGTGACCTTCTTGATGTTCTTTTGTGCGCCCATCAAGATAAAGGGTTCGGCCTGAATGCCAACGAAAACCTGCTGCTCGGCAGCCGGTGCATCAATGGCAACCGCCAGCGACGACGTTCCGTCCTTGGCCTGCGCCGTGCTGGCGGTGGGTTGCGGCAAGGTCAACACGTCGGCGCTGCCAAGTACGTTACGCCAGGGTGTGATCCCTTGCTCGAAGTCCCAGTCAACACGGGTCTTGGCAGCAACCGTACCACCGGTACCCCCGGTCGCCGCCGTGCCGCCCGTACCACCGGTCGCCGTTGAGCCACCCGTACCACCGGTCGCCACCGTGCCACCCGTACCACCGGTCGCAGCCGTACCACCGGTTGCCGTTGAGCCACCCGAGCCGCCCGACTTGCTGGTCCCACCCGAGCCACCCGTCGATTTCGAGCCGCCCGTGCCGCCCGACTTGCTACCGCCGGTTCCGCCAGCTTTACCGCCACCTTTACCGCCTTCATTACCGGCACCGCCGCCCTCAGCACCTCCCCCGTTGCGGGAATCCGCGGATCCGCAGGCAGCCAACAGGGTCAATGCACAAGCCAGCGTAATTTTTCGTGAAATCATCGTTCCGTTCACTCCTATCAACGACCGTCGCAGGGACTTCGCCAAAGCGGCTGGTGCGACGCCAGCCACCGGATTAGCCAGCACAAGATGTGCCCAATGCGATCGGTTCCCTATTGGCAAACGGTAACGGATCGTCGAGGTTAACGCGCCCCGAGCACACAACGGCGATAACACTGGCGCCAAGCAACACGCGCAACTATGATAGTTGCTATGGTGCGCCCATGAGCGAAAGAGTTTCCACCATGGACGTTCGCGCCCGGATCGGCGACATGCTGAATCGTGTTGCGCTTCGCCACGACGAGTTCGTCATCGAGCGCAAAGGCAAGCCCTTGGCCGCACTGGTTTCGATCGAGCGTCTGGAACAAATGCGCCGGTTCGCCAAACACCATGCGATGGCGTTTATGGCCCGGCAACAAGACGGAGCCGGAAACCAACTCTCCGAAGAACAAGCGATGGATGTTGCCCTCGGTGCCCAGCGCACGGTCCGTCGTCAACTTCGGGCACCAAAATCGCGGCCATCTCGCACGAAAAAGTAACGCGTGGCCCGGTTCCTACTCGACGCGAACGTGCTGAGCAGCGCCGCGATTCGCCCCGGCGGACCGCCCGGCGAGATCGTGGCGCTGTTCCTGGCCCAGTCCGCGTTCGATCTCGTGATCTCGTACGCCATCGTCGCGGAGGCGGAAGCCGGCTTGCGGTTGCCCAAGATCCGAAAGTACCTGCGTGATCCCAGCCAAGCCCTCGCGTGGCTCGCCGATCTGCTCGCCTTGGCGGAGCTTGTTCAGGATACCGGCCGCGTGAAAGGCATTTGCCGCGATCCCGCCGATGACATCATCCTGAGCGCGGCCATCGAGGGCCGGGCCGACACCATCGTCACCGGCGACGAAGATTTACTCACCCTGGGCGAGCACGCCGGAATCGCCATCATCACGCCGCGTGCCTTTGTGGAACGGATGCGCCGATAGCGGCCGTTGCAAAACTTGAATGTATTGCCCGGTCGTACACGATCCGCGGTGTACGACGGCGCGGTTGCCGTGCCGAGGCGGTCTCACCTTGCGATGTCGCAACCTATTTCAACAACAGTGTTGCCTTTGCCACCATGGCGGGCTCGATTCGATGCGACGATACAGAGGGCCGCGGCGCAATTGTGGTGCAACCCCCGCTTGGGACTGTTGCCTGTTCCGGTGAAGAAGGAGCCGATTTGGACGGGTTTGATGTTTCCTACGTGAACGGGGCGGCGCCTGGGCCGTGTGTGCCGGTGGTACCCATCCAGGGTTTTGTCCGGGCCGAGGCCGGGGCCTTGCGCCTTGCAAATCGTCCCTATTTCGCGCTTGGGCCGCGCTGTTGATGCGGGTCGAGACCTCTGTGCCCTGCAACCACGTTTCGGGTGCCGGAGCCAATAGGTCCAATTTTGGGGAGGCCAACCACCGCAAGGCGTCCTCGGGTGAAAGCACGGCGGGCATACGGTCATGCACTGCGGCCACCAATTGATTTGGCGCGGTTGTGACCACAACGAAACGCGCAGGGCTTTCTATCGTGGTCGCGCCCGCGGGAGTAAAAAGGCCTGCGAGGTAGAGCGGCATACCCTCACCGCGTCGAAACCAAAGCGGCTGCCGCCCCGTTGGTGTTTTGCGCCATTCAATGAACCCATCGGCAACCACAACACACCGGTGGTTGGTGAGAGCGCTCTTGAACATCGGCCGTGAGGCAATGGTCTCCGCGCGTGCGTTGATGACCAGCGGGGTTTGTTGGTTGCCAGGGAACCCCCACTGCGCCAACCCCAGTACGTTTCGCTCTTGTCCAAGCATCACAACCGGATGACTTTGCGTAGGCGCAACGTTGAAACGCGGACGCAACGAAGCCATCGTTTCAGGGCTGCCGGTCGCCCGCAACTCCTGCGCGACCGTCACCCGGTTGTCCGAAGTCAAGGTCATGCGCCCGCACATAAATGCCTGCCTTTCTGCAATGTCCACACCTGCGTCCCAGGGTCCGCCACCACCGCCAAACCATCACGTGCCCAATCTTTGGCCTTGGCTGCATACCAAGGATTCTTGCTGGAGGCCGCAAGCACCTTTGCAAGGGTTGCCCCGCGCGAGGCGCTCAGACGTGGCTTTGCCGATGCGCCCCGGCCGTGCGTGGGGAGACCCTCGGAAAAACCGTTGTGGTTTCCGGGAAAAACGATGTGGTTTGATCTTCGGTGACCGTCAAAGAAGCACCAAGGCTTGGCGCATGCGAATCGACATACACGGCAACGGTTTCCGAATCACCCAGCGTCAATCGGAGGTGTTCACGAGAGTGGTACATCGGTCTCTGGCGCGGTTTGGACCGCATATCGAATCCGCAACGTTGCTTTTTGAAAGACTGGATCGTGCCCGCGTCCGTTGCAGACTGGAATTCTCGGGGCCCCGGTGTGGCATTCACGTCGTCAGTGTGGAACGCACGCATGTTGATGGCGCACTCGCAGCGGCACTTGCGACGGTTGGTGTCACGGCCGGTCGCGCGCTGAAGGAGGGCGTCGGAAACGCAGTACGAAATCGGCCACGGGTTTTTCGGGGTGGTCTCACTGGAAATCCTAATCGACTCAGAACAGCATCCGCGCCATCCTCTGAGCATGAGCGACGCAAAGCGGGTTGAATTCCTGTCCCACACCGCCGAACTGGAATTGTTCCGACGGTGGAAGTCCACGGGTGATCCCGACGCCTTGGGGAAAGTGATGGCCTCGATGTTGCCTTTGCTCAAGCGCATCGCACGTCCCTATCGATCGACCGAAACTGAGATAGACGAGTTGATATCGGCTGGATATCTGGGCCTCGTCGAAGCCGCCCATCGATTCGATCCGGAACGCGGTTTCCGGTTTTCCACCTACGCTTTGGTTTGGGCAAAGGGCGCGATGCAATTGGCGGCCACGCGCAAGATGAACACCCTGCCTTTTGAGGAAGAGCAGGCAATTGACTTGTCGGCGGACGGCGAGCAGAACGCCATTGATGCCTCGGACCGATTGCGCTGGAAAGAATTCTTGGGCGAAGCGATGTCGCTGTTGACGGACCGAGAAAAAACAGTTCTAAGCTGCCGTTTTCTGGAGGATGAAGAGGTTGCTTTTGCCGACCTCAAACCCAAGCTTGGTGTGTCGCGCGAGCGTGCTCGACAGATTGAAGCCATGGCGTTGACGCGGTTAAAAAAGGCGCTCGGCCGTCGAGGCATCTCAAAAGACATGGTCTTTGAGAACTGAGAATCATCCACGCTTGAACAGGTCGTTGCGTGCGGCTTCAGTGATTGCGGCAATCGCTGGGTTCTTCAAACGTCTATCGACGCTGATGACGAAGAATCTTTCCCGAATTGATTCCAATCGACCGACCAGTTCCACCTCGAAGGTCCTCTTGATCTCGCTTTCGATAGCCGACGGCGCGAAGAACAAACCGTGACCGGATTGACCGAAAACCTTGGCCAATGCGCTGTCCTCGAATTCAGCGACGACGTTGGAGGTGATTTGATGTTTATCAAAATAAGCATCGAGAAGTCCGCGCAACACACTCCCGCGCATTGGCAAAAGGATAGGGGCTCCATTCAACGTCGCGGGGAAGCCCTTTCGAAAATCCGCTGCCAGTTGAGGCGCGCCAAAAACCGATACGGTCGTTTCACCCAAGAGATGGTTGAAGACTTTCAGTTCACCGGCGCGCGACGAAGGTGTATCCGAGATAACGAGATCGATTCGATTGCGCGAAAGCTGTTCCAGCAGATCATCGTGTTTGCCTTCGTTACACACAACGCGCACGGGTTCGGGCAACAACAATGCGGGTTCGATCAACCGGTACGATATCAACTTGGGAACCACGTCGACCACCCCGACGCGGAGATTCCAACCGGTGTCGCTTTTGCCACCGCGAATGGAATTTTGAAGTTCCTTGCCGATGCTGAAGATTTCGTCGGCATAACGAAACACTTTTCTTCCCACATCGGTCAGAGCCAACCCTCGTGCTTTGCGGTCAAAAAGCGAAACGCCCAGCTGTTCTTCAAGGAGTTTCAGTTGACCACTGATTGTCGCCTGGGCAAGTCGCAGCACCTTTGACGCTTGTGCGATGCTGCCCTCGCGCGCAATCGTATGGAAATACAGCAGGTGGTGGTAGTTGAGCCAGTCCATGGCCACCAGTCTAACCCGAGAGCAGCAATGCTGGCAGCACGGTTCGTGCACCAAACGCGAGGCGTTCTTGCAGTCGAAGGAAATCCGGCTTGCCCTTCAAGCTTGCAAACACCCGCTCCGGCGTACCCCAGTCTGCCCAACCACACGAATCTGGCTCGAAGACTTGAACCGACGGCCACTTTTGCAGCACATCGACCGAAAAACTCGCGGGCGGCAATGTCTTGTATGCTCGAACTACCGCGGCTCGGGCCCAGGGATCGGATGCGCGCGATGCGAAGGCCAACGCTTCTGCGTGGTCGGGAAGGCAAGCGTCGAGTGCCCGCCAAAATGCGTTTGCCTTGCCCACCATGATGAATGTGTGGAGCAATGCTCCGCGCCCCATCAGGGTTCGTGTTACATTTTCATTGGGCTTTTCGTGGAATGCTTCGATCTCAAACAGGGAACGATTCATCACCGTTCCCAGCGCCTTGCCCGGCACGATCCAACCAAGTTCCGATTCCGCGCGATCGGCTTTTACCCCCACGAGCGTGATGGCATCTTTGTGGGGAGCTTGGGTGAGAGCCCGCAACTGTTGCCCAAATACTTCAGGCTCGCTGAAGTGGTGGTCAGAGGGCATAAAGCAAACCGTTGCGTTCGGATCGCGTGCCATGACGGGACGGAGCGCGGTACCTATACCCAACGCCGTTCCAGCGGCGAAGGGTTGGCAAATCAACTGCACACCGGGATATCTCTGCAATTGCAGCCGTGCGGTCTCACGGTATTTGTGACTTGCGACAACCATGATGCGGTCAGCATCGCTTTGGCAAAGCGCACGCTCGACGGTTTGCTGCAGCAGCGATCCGCCTCCCGTCAGTTCGGCAAACTGTTTCGGAACCGGGTGACCATAAAGCGCACGGGTCAGTCCTTGCAAACGCAAGCCCTCACCGCCGGCCAAGACAACCGTAAACGGGGATACATCGGTTTGATTCGAGAGAGATTGGCTCGAAGAAAGCTTCATCTTGGCTGGTCCTCGGATTCTCTGATGCTTCTCGGCATCGTTTGAACCATTAGAAAAATCCGGACGTAGCCCCGGAAAAACCACGGTTGATACGGCCCCGCGATGCCCCTGTGTCGACAGGTCGCGCGCTTGCCCGACGCCGGGTTGCGGACAGGCAAGAGAATCTCGCCCTGCCAAGCACGAAGGTTTCGGTGACCGTTACAACGGATCAGCAGCGCTCGTTTGAATTTGTGGCCACCGGTTCTTCAGGCTATCGGCTCATCGCCAAGGGTTGAGCACGGCAACACCGAACGGATCGAAGTCGTTGAGGTTCCGCGTCACCACGGTCATGCCGTGCGTGAGCGCCGTCGCTGCGATGAGAGCATCACGCTCCGGGCGCGGGTTCGGCACATGCAAGCTGGCACATCGACGCGCGATTGACTCGTCGATCGGCAGAATTCGGTCAGCAAATGCGGGCAGAACGCGATTGTCCAGCCAGGCGCGCAGGTGCAGAGCTTGCGCGGCGTCTCGACGCTCTATCAGCAAGACCCCCAATTCCAACTCGAGCACGCTCACGACCGACAAGAACAACGACGCCGGAGGAACCTCAGCCGCCCACGCCGTCACGCCTGGGTTGGCGTTTCCCGCGTGCGCCTTCCTCAACTCGGACAGCACATTCGTGTCGAGGATGTACATCAGAGTAGTTCGGGCAGCTTGTACGTGCCGTCTTGCATGCGCGGCGGCTCAAAATCGATCTCGTCAGCCCCGGGCATGGCCAACATGTCGACGATGCTGCTGCGGTGCCCTGATAGCCGCTGGAAATCTTCGACCGTAAGCAGGACATGCGCCGGGCGCCCCCTGTCGGTGATGAACACGGGACCCTTTTTGGCAAGAGCCTTGGCACCACTGGTGTCTTGGTTAAATTCGCGGCTAGAAATGGTGGTGATGGGCATCGGCTCACCTCAATGTAGATACGTTGCTACATTGAGGTGATGATGTCAAGAACGCTCAGCGCAAGCCACCCGCGCGCGCGGCAACGACAAACAAGGCCGCGAGCGTCTTTGCCCGCTACATCCAGCGCCCACCGCTTGCCAATGATCGCCCGTTTTCGCACAACTAACCGCCGATTTTGCCAATCAGCGGAACTTTCAACATGAAACCTGCCGAAATCTCGGCTGTGTCGGCACCAGCATCCAGGCGTACGTATGGAACAACTACCGTGAGGGCCAACCAAGCTGTGCTAACGAAACGAAGGCCCTCCTGTTGAAAGTCGTATGCCCCCCGGGCGACAAACCGAAGGACACGCCATCATTTTCCCAAAGCATGAATTGGATCTCGGCGTAAATGCGTCGATTCGTAATACCGAAATCCCATCCCACGCCGGGCCACCCGAAGCCGTTCCGTCCGTTGACTTGATCTTATGGCCAAACAGCGATCTCCGCGCCCGCCTCAATAGCACCCCGGCTGGTCTGCCATCCGACGGTTGGCCCCAGGGCAACAAACGCGTCGTCTGCGACCGCGCGGCTACCCGCGTTAGCAACAAGTGTTACAGCAACCAGCGTCGCTGTCGTCCAAGCTTTTCCCAACATTCGAAGGAGCATGGTTAAATCGAATGGGGACATCTGAACGTCGAGTGTACCCCAATTGTCGGTCGTCAGCCCGACATGGTGCCAGTCTGGGCATAGGAATTCCAAGCGTACCATTCCTGCCAGACTGAAAGTCCGATGCTCATCGGAGACTGATCTGGTTCGCTCGCTCAAGGCATCGAGTCGATGCTGAAGAACTCGTAGCGGACGCCGGATTGTGAGTGATTGTAAAACCCGAAGCGGCCCTTGCCATAAGTGGCATCGGTCGAGCGAATGGTGGCAACCGTGGTGTTGAGGGCCACGTCGCGGATGTCGATCGCGATCGCACCCGGCTTGTGACTGAGCTCGAACTCATAGACTTTCTTGTCCACCCATCCCATTGGATTCAGTGATGGCGCCACCAGCGACGTGACGCGCGCGGTGCCTACCGAGGCCCAAAAATCAGCGCACTCGTCAAGCGGTGTGTCCGACGAAACCACCGCAAGGTTCGTGCCTCGCTCTGCGTGACTACCGCAATACGATTGCGCAGCTTGTTTCCAGCGCAAGAGGTAGAAGTGCTGATCGTCTTGCCAGCCGAAGACAAAGCCAATGTAATCGTCGTCCGAGGTGTCGGTCACGCTGAATCGCCCGCGAATGGTCGTGTTCTCGAAGACCTGATCGCTGACGTAGGCCGATGGCAAGGCGTTGGCGCTTTGGATCGCCACCAGACCGTTGGTTTCAAAAACGTAGGACGGCTTGATCTTCATGGAGTCGCCCATGGGATCCCACGAATAGAGGGTCCACCCCGAATTGAGGCTTACCGGTCCTGCGTCACCGGGCGCCATCGCATCGACGATCGGTATCATGGCGTCGACCACAACCATGGCGTCGACCGGTAGGTTCGCATCGAGCGGCCCGGTCGCGACGGGTGCGGAGTCAACCATTGAGCCATCCTGGTTGTCCTGTCCGACGATTGGTAGGTTTGCGTCAAGAATACCGCTGGTATCGCTCTCGGAGCCGCAAGAAACCAGGGCGAAACACGCCGACAGAGACGCAACCAAAATCAGGGAACGGGTCATGCCGACTTTGTATTCGTTTTCCAACCCCGAAGCAACGCCAATGACGGAAACAAACTTGTTCGCATCATACGTCACACAACGCGACCGCTGCTCGCAGCGGAACCAGCGGCGTTTCCTTGTTCCGTGGCACAAACTCGTGCGCGAGGAAGCCCTGGAATCCGGTCTCGACGATCGCTTTACACACCGTGGCCCAGTTTATCTCTTGCGTATCATCCAGTTCGTGGCGACCCGGAACGCCACCCGTGTGGTAGTGCCCGATCCACGCGTGGTTGTCACGGATGGTGCGGATGATGTCACCCTCCATGATCTGCATGTGATAGATGTCGTATAGCAACTTGATGCGCGGCGAGTTCACGCGTTTCACGACCTCGACACCAAAGGCAGTGCGATCGCCCTGGTAATCCTGGTGGTCCACCTTGCTGTTTAGCAGTTCAACGCAAACCGTAACACCTTCGCTTTCGGCGACCGACTTGACGCGATTCAAACCCAGTACGCAGTTGTCGATGGCCTCGTTGTCCTTCATTCCGCGCCGGTTGCCGAAGAAGGTGATTACGTTTGGCAGATGAAGCTTCGCAGCCCTCGGAATCTTTGCCGTTAGCCCCTTCACGATGGCATCGTGGTTCGCCTTGTTGTTGAGTCCATCCGGAATCGAGCCGCCATCGGCGTAGCCCATGGAACAAACCAGCCCAAACTTGGCCGGCATTTCCCAGTCTTTCTCCTCCAGTAGATCGATGGCCATGAGTCCCATGTCCGCTGCGGCTTTGCACAACACTTCGAGTGGCAGGTTTCCGTAGCACCATTGCGAAACCGATTGTTTGAGGCGACCGTTCTTGACCACTTTGACAACCTTCGGTGAGTGTTTCGTTTTACCGTGAGCTTTGGGGCCAGCGAAAAGACGGGCGGGAAGTGCCGTGGCGGCCATGCCAAATAGACCCGCGTTGATTGACGACTTCAGTATTTCGCGACGTTTCACTGCGCCACTATAGTCCAAAACGCAGGACTTCAAAAACGGGCTCGTTCGATCTACGCCCGGCGGTTGCCGGCAAAGTGGGCCTCGATCTCCTCGAGGGTTTTACCCCTGGTCTCTGGCAGCAAGAAGGCGGCCGTGAGAAAATACAGCAACGTCGCGCCCGCCCAGAAGAAGAACATCGCGGCGTAGCCGTATTGCCCGACGGTGGGCAGGAACACTGCCGCGATGACCGTCGATACGAACTGATTGATGAGCAGCGCGATGCTCATGCCATTGGAACGAATGCGCGTGGGCATGAGTTCGGACAGTGCCAACCATACGCAGACACCGGGGCCAATGGCGAAGAATGCGACAAAGGTGAAGATGCAGGCCGCAAGCAACCACCCCTGTGTTACACTTGGCACGGGACCCACCAAAATCTTTTCGATGCGAAGGGGTGCCGTGGCGCCATCCTTCGGATCTGCGAAAGGGTTCAGATGAATGGCGCGGAAGAACTTTCCAATGACACTGTCGGGACGCACCACCCGTTCCCGAGAAATGACGACGGGCCGAAGGTCTACGTCATCGCTGCGTCGGGTTTGTACGTCAAGGAAAGGGCCGTAGCCCGCAACCACGGTAAGCTGGGTGGGCAGGGCCGCAAAGGCTTTCGGAACCAGGGCGTCGCGCGCATCGGAATCGAATACCAGCGACAAGGATTCTCCAGGCGCATTTGAGGAAACTTTTTCGGTCACATCGACGCGTTTGTTCTCGGCACGGAGAAACAATAGACCGGCCGCCACCAGGGCGACCATGATGCCGCCACTGCCCAGCATCAGCAGGAATTTGCGTCCCTTGCGGTCGACGAGTGCCACGGCTGCGACCGTCATCACCGCATTGACCACCTTGATGAGCACATCACCCCAGTTTGCCACCGAGCCCGGCAATCCACCTTGATTGAGGATGTTCACGACATAGGCGAGGATCGAATTGATGCCCGTCGCCTGATTGCAGGCGAGGATCACACACGCAAGCAGAAACGGAATGACGTACTTTCGTTGTAAAATGGGATCGGCGCTGCCAGCGCTTTTATTCGCAGCCGCATCCGAGCTCTCGCGCATGTTCTGGAATTCCGCCACGGCCGAGGTTTCGCTGCGCGTCTTCTTCAACGCTGCGAGTGCCTCGGCGAGGCGTCCCCTGCGCAGCAACCAGCGTGGTGATTCCGTCAACAGTAGGGCACCGAGTGAAAAAGCGACGCCGGGTGCGATCGACATCCAGAAAATGTGTCGCCAGGCGGCGTCCTTGGCGGCGAAGACAAACGCAGCACGGGCAGCCTCGTCGGGCAGGGAACGCGCTGTCTCGGTTGCGATGTCGACGCTGCGGGCTTGAAAAAGACCGATGAGCGCCGCCAGCACGAGGCCTATCGTCAACAAGAGCTGGAAGATGCCGGTGCCCTTGCCTCGATTGTGCGCACCCAGACACTCGGCGAGATAAAGCGGCACCACCACGCCGACGAGGCCGCCGCTCACGCCTTGCAACAGGCGGCCAAGCAGAAGCGGTGTGTAGCCCTCGGCCAGCGCGATGATTGGAATGCTGAGTACAAACAGCACACCACTTGCGATCATGATGGGCTTGCGGCCAAACCAGTCGGCAAGTGCGCCCGCAAAAAGGGAACTCAAGACGCTGCCGAGTAAGACCGCCGCGACAATGAAGGACAGCTCTTGCGAATCGAGTTTCCAGGACGCACTTGCCGTCGACTCGAGGTAGGGCAGGGCGCCCGCGATGATGCCGACGTCGATGCCGTAGAGCAGGCCGCCGAGACCCGCCACGAGCAACAGATAGCGGGAGGCAAAGCGAATGCGAGCGGACGCGGCTTCGGGCGACAGCGATTCAGTGGTCATGTCCAGTCATGATATGTTCTCATATCCATTTCGCTTTGGCGAGTGACTCTTTGCCGGGGGGTTTTGCTTGGCCCGTAGACGTGCCAAGATGCCCGCCATGCGGCCAAAAATCGAAGGAAATCTGGCAGTTGTGCTGGTGGTGCTCTTGGGAATGCCGGCCTGCTCGCTCGTGACGGTGCAACAGGAGCCCTTTTCCACCCTGGAAGTCAGCGCCAAACGTCCGGCGCCACCGCCTGCGCGTGTGGTGCTGACCGACTCCAGCCTCCAGATCACCGAGAAGATTCAGTTCGCGCTGAACGACGCAGCGATTCTTCCGGCCTCGAACGGTTTGCTCGCGGAGATCATCGCGGTGTTAAAGGACAACCCGCAGATTGAGATCGTGCAGATCGAGGGCCACACCGACAGCACGGGATCACCCGCGAAGAATCGAACGCTTTCGCTCAGGCGTGCCGAGAGCGTGCTGGCTGCGCTCGCTGCGGGTGGCGTCGAGAAAAAACGCCTTCTGCCAAAAGGTTACGGACCCGATAAGCCCATCGCGGACAACACGACCGACGCGGGCCAGGAATCGAACCGCAGGGTTGAATTTAACATCGTCAAACAAGGTCCGAAGAAAACCCTGGTGCAGGATTGAGGTTCGCCATGCGCAATACGAATAAGCTGTTCGCAATGTTGTTTCTGCCGATGCTTGGCTGTGCAGGCTCGGGTCTCGGTCAGGAAGCGCGCAAGGATGTGACCACGCAGATGATCGCTGCCGAGCCCAATCTCAATACCTGCTATCAGTCGGCCCTGGCGCGCAACCGCAAGGTACAGGGAAGCCTGACGCTTTCCATCGTGGCCGAAAACGGAACTGGAAAGTTCACCAAGGTGACGGTTGAAAAAAGCGACGTGGGCGATCCCGAGCTTGAACGCTGCGTGGTCGAACAGGTGTCCGCGTTGAAATTGGCGAAGCCGACCAAGACGAACCTGCAGGTCGAGTATCCCGTTCGATTTACCGCGGCGGATTAGGCCGATTTCCGCAGGGTGTAAAACCATGCGGGCGCGACGAGCAACATCACGATGAGGTTGATAGCAAAGCCCAGGATCGCCACCTGACCGAGTGATCGCAATCCCGGGTGATCCGCCAATAGCATGGCGCCAAAGCCAATGGCACTGGTCAAAAGGCCGCCACATATCGAACGCCCTGTTTCGAGATAGACCGCAGCAAAGCTTTCGGTGGTGTCGGAAAGCCGTTCGACCAGATGCACGCCGGCATCAATCGTGACACCGAGCAAGACCGTGATTACGATGATGTTCAGGTAGTTGAATCGAAGGTCGGCCAGGACCATGACGCCGCAAAGGGCGGTCACCGAAACGGCGCTTGGAAAAAAGCAAAGCAGGGCTTTTTTGATATTGCCGAGCGCAACCAGCATCGCGGCCAACACGGCCACAAGCGTGGCCAAAAGAACCCTTGGTGATTCGGAAACAACCAGGTTGATGATGTCGGCCAGGATCATCGCCTCACCGGCCGCTGAAATATGCCGCTTGCCGTCGAGCGCCACCCGACGCACTTCATCGGCGAAGGCGCGAACCTTGGTTCCGTCGGCGAGGCTGACCGCCGGGAATGCCAGCACAAACCCGCTACCAGACTGAGAGGCGCCAAGGAACTGTCGTCGGACTGCGGTCGGCAAGTCGTTGCGGGTAAAGGGCTGTGCTGCGGTCAGAGAAACCAATCGATCAAAGTCAGCCACGTCGCCTGGCGAAAGTTCGGCGCGATCCACGGATGAAAGTGTTTTGGCGATTGCCTCGATGCGCATGCGTTTTGATTGCTGCTGCTCTGGCACGAGATCGGAGAGCGTGGCAACAAAGTCAACCGTGCTGCGTTTTCCGAGGGCTGCCTTTCGTCGACGGAGCTCGGTTGCAACCAGGCGTTCCTCGTCCTCATTGTCCGTCAAGATGACCGCCGGAGTTTGTGACCGCCCGAGCAACTGGTTCACCTTCTTGTCGAAGGCAAAGGACGGCAGAGACGCGTCTTCGAGGGCCGCAAAGTCGTAATCGAAACGCGTGCGAAGCCCGAACAGGCCGACCCCCACCACCACCATGCCGCCCACGACGGCGATCCTGCGACGAAAGGTGGCCCGCAGGAATCGTTGCACAAGCCAGGATCCGGTATGTCCGACCGTATGATCGGCAGGTGGCCGCCAACCCCGCCGCGCGGCCAAACCCAACAGTGCCGGCAAGATGAGCAAATAGCCCGTCACGACCACGATCATGCCGGTGGCCGCGATGACACCAAATTCCTTGAAAACACGAAACTCGGAAATGCAGAGCGCAAAAAAGGTCAAGGCCGCAACGACGGCCGAGGCCAGTGCGGAAAGGCCGGTGTGCGCAAACGCCCGTGCGGTTGCTTCTTCGGAGTCGACGTTCTGCGTCCGCAGGTTTTGGTAGCGTCCGAGCAGGTGGATCCCGTGTTCAACGCCGAGTCCGCCGAGCACCGCCGCCAAAAAGCCGGTCAACAGATTCAGGGAATCGTAATACAAACTGACGACGCCGTAGGTCCAGGCCAGCGCCGTGGCAACTGGAATCAGTACAAGCGCCGCGGCCATGGCGCTTCGAAAGTGAAACAGCAAATAGACAAGGAGGACGAGCAGAGCGGCGGAAGAAGCCCACCGCAGATCCTTGCCAATCTGTTTTTGCTGATCGACTTTTTTCTTGTAGGTACCCGTCAACTGGATCCGGAAATTGCGTCCGTATCGGCAGGCACCATCGGTCGAACCGTTGCAACCGGCGAGCAATGGGTTCTCGATGAGTTCCTTTTCGACGCTCCTTACGACAGCCGCTGCCGTCGATAAATCGATGGACGACTCGGCAGGCTTGGCCATCAGGATCACAAGCTTCGCATTGGGATCGAGATAATACGGTTCGCCCGAAAGCGCAAAGCGCGAGAATCCCGATTCTTTGCCTGCCGAGAAATAGGATTTCAGATCGACCGATTCGGGCGGATCGTCGTCGAGGGGAACGTAGAGGGGATTGGCGCGCATCCGGACCGCACCAATGCGTGACTTCAGACGATCGTGCAGGTCTGACAGTGCCGTTTCATCGAGATAGAACAACGCGCGATCCTCGAAGAATTCGTTCGGGCGCGCCGCCTCGACGTACTGAATGCCGGGCAAGGCCTCGATGGCGGGAGCGACCTCCCGGGCGAATTGCCGCAGCGACTCGGCCTCGCTGCCATGACCCGCAATCGTGACATAGCCGATGCCACCGAAGCGTTCGCGCAACCGCTCAAGGTTGGCCACGCTTTCGAATTCGGTGGGGAGGAGTTCCGATAGATTGGTGTTGAGCTGCAGGCGCGTTGCGTGCCACCCCCCGAGGGCAGCGAGAAAGCCCGCGAGCAATAGCACACGAAGCGGATGGCGATGGCCGAAGCGTGCCACAGCCGCAAGCCATCTGCCGACCCGTTCCATCAAACCTTGCGAGTCAATGCGCGCAACAAGCTTCTGAATCGCGTGAAGGCAGTAAGGTTGCTGGTGATGGCCAATACGGTGATGCCCGCGATGCCGAAGAGGTACGCAGGTTTCGAGCCATCGCTTCTAAACAACCGGTCGATGATCGGGCTCAGCGCAACGGGAACGCCCAGATACACGAGGCGCTCTGCCCTTTGCATCAACCCATCGCGCATCGAAATGCCGAGCGCCTCGCCCTTGGCGCGCACATAGGGCGTGACGGCCGTACCGTTGATGGCGAGGAATACGAGCAGCAACACCCACGAGTCCCGGTAGTACCAGCCAAGGCCTGCAAGGAAGGCCGTATCGACATAGCGATCCAGAATCGAATCAAGCGCAGCACCTGCGCGGGTTGCTTCGTTGCGCAGACGCGCAATGCGGCCATCAATCGCATCCAGGATGCCGGAGAAAATGAACAGCCAACCACCGAGGCCAAAATATCCCGCCGCCACCGCCAGGCCCGAACCGATGCCGATCACGGCCGCCACCTCGGTGACGACGTTCGCCGGCACGTTCGCGGCAATCAACCCACGCCAAAGCGGCTGCGTGACCCAGGCGAAATAGTAGCGAGCATGCATGCCCAGCATGATCGAGCCGCCCCGTTTTTCGCTCTCGAGATCCCGGGGGACGCCAGACACCTGGCAACGGATTAGAAAGGCAGCGTAACCGAAAACGAAATATGCCAGCACGGCTATGCCTGGAAACATCGAGCTCATGCCCGCTCTCCCCGAAAACGTGTAGCCAAGGTGGTTCGCAACATTCGCATCCGAAAATAGGATGCCAGCGGAGAATGAGTGGGTGCTAACGACGCGATGCGTTTGCGATGATTTCCCTTTTCGGGTTCCCCGGGGCGATTTACGGCAGTTCAGCGCCCTACGGCGCCGTCTTTTTTCCTTCGATGGCCTTCACCTTCAAACCGGCCAACGGATCGTTCGACACGTTGTCCGCTTGTTTGATGGTGGGCAACGGCTTGGCCACCTTCGAATCCTTCACGGTTGGGGGCGCCTGTGGGGCGTCGTGTGCCAGGTGATTGGGCAATCCCACGCGGGCCATTGCGATGCGAGGGGACAGCGGCCGGACGAGGAAACGAATGGGAAATTGGGTCCCCGGTGAGGCCCGGAATTTCGCGCCCTGTACCGCTTGGACCACGCAGGCAGCATTCGGTTTGTCTGCCAGGGGTCCATTCACCGTCACCCTCGAAACAGTCCCCCCGGGAGCCACGTCCACAACCACCTCGGCTGCGGTGGTCTCGGTCAGATCGGCACCGCAGCGTTGTTCTACAACGGCCCGCTTGCCAATCATGGCGCGCAGGATCTCCGGGCGCGAGAGCTTCGCGGGTGTCTTGGGCTTCTTTCCAGCGGGTGTCCCGGATATCGGTTTCTCGACTGCGGTTTCGGTGAGTTCGTCGATGGAGAAGAGCTCATCTCCAGCCCGAGCCACGATGGGGAAACTTCCGAGGGCGATAGCAAATACCAAAACACGGTACATCGTGGTGGTTCAACACCCGCCCGCCCCGAAGTGAGAAAAGCATCCGCCGGCGTGCCGTGGGCCCTGCATTGCCGCGCCGCTCGGCGTCAGAAGCCATGGCTAATCGCTAATCCCCGTCGATTTAGTATATTTTTCTTTGCCTAAACGTTGAGTTGCGCGCAAATCTAATCAAGTGAGTGTGCGATCGCGCACCTCGTACCGTCCCCGGGGACGGAAACCCACCTGCGGAGGTAGTTCGAGATGACCGCATTGGAACGAAGCGTTGCGCGCGCCCCGGGGCAATTTCACGCCCTTCTGCTGCAGAAGGTTTTGTTGGTCGCGTTCGGGTGCGGCGCCTGTACAGGTGGTACGGTTTCCGAACAGGTCCAGCCTGGAACGGACGATCCCCAGTTTGATCCGGAAAATCCCGATCCAAACCTTGATCCAGGTAACCCGGGAACCCTGCCCGACGACCCCACCTCCGAGGACTGGCAACCCACGAAGCCGTGCAACCCGGTGCTGCCACGGCGTGTAACACGTTTGTCCGATCGACACATTGCGAATGCGTTTAAGTCTCTTTTTGGCCTTCCGGTTCGTCCCGATTTCAAAACGGCATCGGGCACACTCGAAGACTTCTTGCCCAACAAGGCGGCGGCGTTAGGTGGCGCGGTTGCGACGAAACTTCAAACGACGGTCGAAAAATTGGCGCTGGATGCCACCGCAACTGGAAGTCGTTTTGTCAGTTGCGTCGGAGCCGAAAAGGATTGCGCCGGAAAGTTCATCGACGACTTTGCGGTTCGGGCGTTTCGACATCCGATCATGGCCGACGAACGCGACCAGTTGTTGCGGGTCTATGACCGGACCAAACTGGAACTCGGCACCCATGCGCAGGGGATTCGATATGTGATAGAGGCGGTGTTGCAATCGCCTTCGTTCGTCTATCAAACAGAACTGGGCGTGGCCTCCGACAATGGTCGTTTCGCCCTGTCAGCCCATGAGCTCGCGGCCAAGATCTCGTTCTTTCTGACCGACACGCTTCCCGATCCGGCACTTCGGATGGCGGCGGCAAGTGGTGCGCTTGATACTGACGCCGGAATCCGCGCGGAAGTGCAACGCATGATTGCGCTGCCGGAAACGCGCACCAACATCGAAAACATGTTCCGCCGTCTCTTCCGGACCGAGCGCATTTTTGACATCAACAAGGCGCCGGAGATCAAGGCTTTTACGACGCCTTTGAAGGCCGCATTGCAGGAAGAATCCAACCGTTTCATCGCGGACGTGCTGTGGAATCGCGATGCCACATTGGCGTCATTGCTCACGTCTCGCCGTACGTTTTTGAATCCCTTGCTGGCCGCACACTATGGTGTTCCGCATCCGGGTGGCGACGTTTTTGTAGCGGCGGAACTCCCGGCTGACAGTCGAAGCGGCATATTGACACGAGGCGGGCTGATGGCAACCGAGGCACTGCCGGCCGAGTCATCGGTTGTTCATCGCGGCGTGTTTACGGTGCGCGAGATGATGTGTTTCTTCCCACCGCCTCCCGATTCCGACGCGCTTGCGGCTGCAGAGGAACTGTTCAAGGGAACGAACACCGAACGCGAGCGCGCCATCAAACGTGCCAACGTGTCTCGCTGCGCCGGGTGCCATGCCTTTTTTGATCCCTACGGCATCAACTACGAGCACTACGATACGTTGGGGAGGTACCGTGATACAATTGAAACTCCCACTGGCCCGGCGGCCGTCGATGCGGCGTGGGACGGGGATCTTTACGATGTAAGAGGCCCCATCGCCAACGCGGTGGCGCTTTCCGAACGTCTGTCGCAAAGCGCGGCGGTTCGCGAATGTATGGCCCGACAGTTCGGCTCGTACGCCCTTGGTCAACACCTGGATGACGAACAGGCCTGCACCGTCAGCGCATTCGGCAAACAGCTTGCAGCAGACGGCGAAAGTCTTCTCGACCTTATTTCCAACGTCGCCACTTGGCCTGGATTGCGTTACCGCAAGGAAGGAGAAGCGCAATGAGCACGATGCATCGTCGATCCCTGTTGCAGCTGTCCGGTGGCTCTGCGTTGCTCGCGCACTGGCTGAAGGGTTCAATCGCCCGCGCCGAGGGAGCGCTTCCTCCCAAACGTATTATGGTCCTGCACCGACCAAACGGAACGATTGACGAAGAATGGATCAAAAACAATGGTCCCGGTTCGATCCTCGCACCCTTTGCTGGTGTGTGGAATCATGCGGTGGCTGTTCGTGGCGTAGACGTCCGGCCCTCCAACGGCAGCACGGGCGGCAGCCACGAAGCGGGACTTGTCACCATCATGACGGGTGCGAATCTTGGTGCGACCTATCGCACCAACGATGACTATCGCAGCACGGCGGAATCGCTCGATCAAACGTTGCTGAAGAAAGCGGCGATTCTGAAGGGCACTCGAATCGGCTCGATTCAGGCCGGGGCCCACGGCGATCAGGACGGTGGCAACGAGATCCCAAACACAACCCTGTCGTATGCAGGGGCCGCGCAGCCGATGTACCCGGTGCTGAAGCCGCAAGAGATCTACCAGCGTGCGTTTTCGACTTTAATGCCCGGGGGTACGTCCCCCGAATCCATCCTGGCGCTTGAAAAAGCACGACGGGCAAAACAGAGCGTTCTCGATTTTATCGCCTGGGATCTTGAGCGCGCGCGCAAGCAGTTCCCGACCGGCATGAAGGGTGATCTCGATTCCCACGCCGCGGCAATTCGCGAACTCGAAACGCAACTCGATTCCAGTTTGAACGCGGCAAAAAGCAACGTGGCAACGTGTACGCCACCCGGCAGCGTCGCAGGTGATCCCGGCGGGGATTACAACAACATGGCCAAAATAGCCGATGCGCATTTTCGCATCATCCTGGCTGCATTTCGCTGCGACATCACCCGCGTCGTGACGTTTCAGTGGGCCACGGGGGCCACCAGGGTTCCATTCGGGCCCCTCGGGACCAACAACCATCATTCCACCTCGCACGAAAACAATCGGGGCGTGTTGGCCAAGGTCGATCGATGGTTCTCGGAAAAGACCGCGCCCTTTATCCAGTCGCTTGTGGATACGCCAGATCTCGGTGGCGGCAAGCTCATCGACAATACCCTGGTGTGGTACGTTAACGAGATCGCCGAGGGGTGGAACCATTCGTTCAACAACTACCCCTTCCTCTTTTTCGGAGGGGATGGGGTTGGTTTGAAAAGTCGAGGTCGGGTTTTGGATGTCAGCAACAAGGGACATACCTCCAACGATCTTTGGACCGCAATCGCACCCGTTTTCGGAACCACACTGGGTCCGTTTCCAACAAAAACCACGAGCCCGGTTCAGGGCCTGTTTGCCTGAAGGGGAAGTCACGATGTCGAATCGAATTCGCAGCACCATCACCGCAGTTTGTACGACGGCGTTTCTCGTCTGCGCCTGTTCGGCCGGAACGTCTTCGTCCCCATCGGGCAGCGGAGGGTTGGGCGCAAGCGCAGGGGAAACCGGTGGTGGAGGCGAGGTGGCGGGCGGCAGGGGTGACGACAGCGGCGGTGGCGCCGGAGGAACGGAGGTCTCGGCAACCGGGGGTACAAAAGCTACTGGTGGTACGAATGCAGCAGGCGGCACGGCCCCATCCACCATGACCGGCGGAACCGCAGGAACCTCGGCGGTTGGTGGAAGTGGTGGAACGGGCACCGGCGGAACGGGTGGCACGCCGCAGGGCACGAAAGTCTCCTTCGCCTGCACGCAATTTCTTGGCCCGAACGTCACGGGAGAGTGGTTCGCTGCAGGATTCGAGAAGCTGGTGGACGGCGCGAAGTATGAGGTCAAGGCTCCCCACCATTCGTTCGTCGAGGATTGGGCAAATCCCAACCACGACGTCTGGCGGGAGAGTGCTTGCCAGGGGACCTACAGCGGTTGTGAGACGAAATCCCGATGCAGTGGCAATGTCGCGCAAGATCGCATCGTATTTGTTACCCAGACCGGTGACTACTTGGGGACGGCGCAATCGAAGTGGGAGTCCGAGATCGAGCGTGCCATCACCACTTTCAAGGCGAAGTATCCGGGGCTAAAGCACATCGAATTGATGACTTTCATTCGAAGCCCTTCCGGTCAGAATTGCGGTAACGAAACGACGATTTCTCCCAACCTCGACAAGGCCCATCAGGCTCTTGCGGCGCGATCAAATGGATTCATCACCGTAGCGCCCACGTTCCGTGTCCCGAATTGTGGTGCGTTTGCTGGCGTCCCCCATTTGTCGGATGCCGGCAACAAAACGATGGGCGACATCATCGGAAAGCACTACGGCGCACCCTAGATGCAACGAGGCGGTTTCCGCCCAGGATTCATCAGCCGAATCGACCCGTGATGTACTCTTCGGTCTTGGTTTTGGACGGCGTCGTGAACAGCGTGTCTGTCAGGTTGAACTCGATGAGATCGCCCATGTAGAAGAACGCGGTGTAATCCGACACGCGCGCAGCCTGCTGCATGTTGTGCGTCACGATCACGACCGTGTAGTCCTCGGCGAGGTTGTGGATCAGATCTTCAATGTGCGCGGTCGCAATGGGATCGAGCGCCGAGGCCGGCTCGTCCATCAACAGGACTTCGGGTTCAACGGCGAGTGCGCGCGCAATGCACAAACGTTGTTGTTGACCACCCGACATGCCGAGGGCACTTTCGTCCAGGCGATCTTTGACCTCTTCCCAAAGCGCCGAGTTTTTAAGAGCACGTTCGACCCTGGCCGCGATTTCCGCCTTGTTCTTGACGCCGCCGATGCGCAATCCATACGCCACGTTCTCGAAGATTGATTTCGGAAAAGGGTTTGATTTCTGGAAGACCATTCCGATGCGTCGTCGCACGGCGACCGGATCGATGTCGGCGCCATAGATGGGATTGTCGTCGAGCCGCACATCGCCTTGCACGCGACATCCGGGAATAAGTTCGTTCATTCGATTCAACGAACGCAGGAAGGTGGACTTGCCGCAGCCCGAAGGTCCGATGAAGGCGGTAACGTGTTTCTCCGGGATGTCCATCGAGACCGGTCCGAGGGCCTTTTTCTCGCCGTAATAGACCGACAGATCTTTTGCGGTCATTTTCGAATGGGGCGGTAGTTTCGGAAATTCCGAACTCGCATCGGGATCAAACGGCCTGGGCGTCAACATGGCGTATCTACTTTATAGTTTCCTGCGCATCCGAGAACGCACGAGGATCGCCGCAATATTGAGGGTGAAGGTCAACAAAAGCAAAACGGCAACGGTTGCGTAGAGAATGGGTTTGGTCTTGTCCACGTCTGGCGATTGCGTCGAGAGTACATACACGTGATAGCCAAGGTGCATGAACTGATCGGAAAGCTCGTCCGGCAAACGCGGCAGAAAATACGCGACACCCGTAAAGAGGATCGGTGCAACCTCTCCTGCGCCACGGCCAACGGCGAGGATGGTCCCGGTCAAAACACCCGGCATGGCCTGAGGCAGCACCACCAGCAAAACGGTCTGGAACTTGGTGGCACCAAGGGCAAGGGATCCCTCACGCAGTTCTCGTGGGATGGACCGCAAGGCTTCTTCGGTTGCAACGATGACGACCGGTAGGGTCAAGACCGCCATCGTGAGCGCCGCCCACACGAGTGCGGGCTGTCCATAGACCTTCTCGCCGTCGTAAAGCACCTTGTCGATGCCCGTCCCGACAAACTGGATAAAGAAACCAAGGCCAAACAACCCGAAAACAATCGACGGCACACCCGCAAGGTTGTTGATGGCAATTCGAATCGTACGGGTCGTGAAATGACGAGGCGGCGCGTATTCGTGTAGGTAGAGTGCGGTGGCGACACCGACCGGAACGACGGCGACCGTCATCAGTATCACAAGTGACACCGTGCCAATGAGTGCCGGAAAAATGCCACCTGCGGTCATTCCCTGACTTGGTCTCTCGGTGAGAAAACCGATCGTCAGTTTGGTGCTGCCGTGAATGGCCACGTCGGCAACGATGATGAGCAACACGAACAGAACGAGGAGCGTCGCAAGCGCGGTGGTTGCCCACATCAGCCGATCGCCAAACTTCTGTTCCCGGGAACGGGCGAAGGTCGGATGCGGCAGGGTGGCGCTGCTGTTCACGAGGAAACCCCCATGCGACGCTTCATGCGCGAAATCGCCATGTCACCGGCAAAATTGATGACGCCGGTCACCACGAAGAGGAACGCGCCAAGGAAGAATAGAACGGTGTAATGCGCGCCGCCGAATACGACTTCGGCCAGCTCGGCCGCGATGGTGGCGGAAAGTGTGCGCACCGAATCCACGAGACTGCCGGATAGAATCGAGGCGTTGCCCGAGGCCATCAACACCACCATGGTTTCACCGACGGCTCGACCCAACCCGAGCGCGACGCCTGCGGCAATCCCGGGCGCTGCTGCAGGCAATACGGCGAACAATACGGTTTGCCAGCGGGCAGCGCCGAGCGCAGTGGAGGCTTCGATGTAGCTTTTCGGCACGGCGCCGAACGCCTCTTCCGAGATGGTGAACACCACCGGGATGACCGCGAAGGCAAGCGCAACACCGGCGACCAGGGCGTTCAGGCGAGATGACAATCCCAGCCAGTCCTGAAACAGCGTCGCCATCACCATCAGTGCGAAGAAGCCAAGGACGACAGAGGGTACCGCTGCCAACATCTCGATGGTTGGCTTGATGATCTCACGGGTTCGGCGTCCTGCGAACTGCGAAACGTATAACGCCGCACCGACGGCAAGTGGCACGCCGAACAACATCGCCACCAAGGTGATCTTCAACGTGCCCACGATGAGAGGCCAAACGCCAAATTTCGGATGGTTGGAAACCGGCTGCCAGATGTGCTCGGGGCGGTCGTAGCCGGGCCAGGTTTGCGAGGTCCACATTTGGCCGGGCGTGACCTCCTCGTGAACCTCGTCGCTCCAGAAGAGGGGCAACGCTTCCTTGGCCACGAACACGAAGATGAGGGTGACAGCGGCGATGGCCGTAAAGGCCATGACCTTGAGTGAGAGCTCGGCGACGTGGTGCCAGCGTGGGGGTGAGCGGAGGACCAGCTTGGCCTGAAGGGTGGCCGGAAACGGGGCAGGTTTCAACGGAACGTCCGTTGCAGCCGGGCCTATTTCTGAAGCGGGTACCACCGTCGCCCACTAAAGCAGAGGTCCGTTGCCCTCGGGTCACTCTCATGTGACAAATGTGTGACAGCCGCTGGACTTGGGCGATTCGATGAAGCAGCGCAGTAAATAGCGCGCCGCGTTATGTTGCGAAAGGAATCGCGACTAGATCGGGTAGTAACCGACCTCGATCACCAGCTTTTGGCCCTCGGGACCCTTGATCCAGTCGATGAACGATTTGAGGCCGCCCTCGGGGGCCTTCTGCAGGTAGATCTGCAAGGGGCGGGCAAGTGGATAGGTGCCATCTTTGACCGTGGCCTCGGTGGGCGCGATCGCCACGCCGCCGGGATCTGCTTTGATTTTCAGCGCCTTGATGCCGGAGCCGTAAGCTGCGCCACCATAGCCAATGCCATTGGTTTCCTTGCTGACCGCGTTCACCACGGCGGCCGTACCGGGCATCATCTGCGCGGTCGCTGCGAAGTCCTCGCCGCCGAGTACCATTTCCTTGAAGAACTCGTAGGTGCCCGAGCTGTTCTCGCGCGAGTAAATCACGATCGGCAGATCGGCGCCGCCGAGATCTTTCCAGTTTGTGACCTTGCCGCGGAAAATATCTTTCAGCTGCGCAAATGAAATCTCTTCGATCTTGTTGGCGTTATTGACGTAAATCGCCAACCCGTCGCGCGCAACCTCGATCTCGACCGCAGCGGCGCCGTGTTTATCCGCCATCATTTTCTGCTCTTTTTCCTTCATCTTGCGCGAGGCTTGGCAGATGTCGGTGGTGCCGTTGATAAGGGCGCTGATGCCGGTTCCAGTGCCACCCCCGGTGACCTGGATGATCGCCTCGGGAAACTTCTGCATGTAGACCTCGGCCCAACGCTGTCCAAGCGTGACCATGGTGTCGGAACCCTTGATGGTGATCGACTTGGCTTCGACCTTTGCGCCGGTCGACGCGCCTTCTGTCGTCTCTGCTTTCTTTTTGCAGCCAACGAGTGACACAAACGCGAGCGCCGTGCCCAGAAACAGAATCGGCACCTTGGTACTGGGGAAGATCTTCATCCCCAACGTTTTAGTGCCCAAATGTGACAGCGGTGTGACACTTCCGAAAACAGTAGGCGGACGAGCGCGGCCCAGTCGCAATGCCGTTCAGGTTCACGTCTTGATCGGTTTCACACCTGCGGGAGTGGTCGGCGCAGCGGGCCGCCTCCGACAGATTCATCGGCAGGTCAGGCAGGGCTCCCACCTACCGCGATTGAAAGGCACGGAGGAAGACTCATTTCGCATCATTCCAGTTTTCGATCTTCAAACCCGGCACGCGAGAAAAGTGCTTCGTGTTGTTAGTCACCAAGATTCTTTTCAGGGAAATAGCGTGGGCTGCAATCAGAACGTCAAAATCCCCGATCGGACTCCCCTTTTCTGCAAGTAGACTTCCGATTCGACCAAACACAGTGGCCGCATCATTATCGAAATCAACCACTTCTACTTCGCTGAAAAAATCTGAAACAAGATCATGCAGCCGCTGTGAAGCTTTCTTGTCAGCGCCGTATCTTAGTTCCGCCACCGTTATGGAGCTAACTGCCAACTGCGAAGGTTTGTGAGCCAAAATTTGAGAGGCCACTCCGCCTTGCCCTCGAAGGGCGTGGCTGACCGTATCGGTATCGAGCAGGAATTTCATGAATCAAACGGATTCTTCTTGTTGGGAATGGCCCGATGACGAGGCCTCTCCATCTCTCCGTGCCAACCTCCCAGGGTGGAGCGAAACGAATCCGACCATTCATCTACGGGCTCAAGAATAATTCGCTTACCCGAGCGCCGAACCAGCACTTCACCCTGACCGTCTGGAAAACGGCAGGCCTTCGGCAGGCGAATGGCCTGGCTGCCGCCGTTCTGAAAAATCTTTGCTCGGGCCGTCATTTGCGAAGTATATACATGCGTATATATTTAGTCAAAGGCAGGTGGGAGCTACGAAGGCCGGGCATGCGATCTCTTTGCCAAGTCGCAATTTCTCCATCCGGCTAACGTTTAGCTGTTCAGCTGCAAAGCCCCCATATGGCAAAAAGTAGAACGAACTCCGTTGCCCAAAACAATGCCTTCATGTCGATGGGCGTATCAGGCAATAGCAAAAATCGCTGGATGGCAGAACAGCAAGGGAACTGGACGTGTAGGCCTCGATACTCTCTGGCGTGGCTTTGAAAAATTAGCAGCTCTGTCCGAAGGCTGGCAAATGGCAACTATGACGAAGAATGCTGCGAAAAGATGAGATCACGAGTCAGCCACCGGAGCGGGTCATGCTCAGGGCAGGCGTTTTTCTCGCGATAGCGGTACCCATCGGCATCGCCGTCGCCTGGGTCAAGCTGAGTTCGTAGTCAGTGCAGGAGTCTGACCGGCCCCAGTAAACCTGCCGGAGTCAGCGGTGAATCTTTCGTGTAGGGATTGTAGGTACTCCAGGTCCGCCGCTGCTCGGGCGGCAATTGCGCATCCCCTATCAAGCGGTTGGGCCACATGTTGGTCACCCGCACCTCGAGGTGATGACGAAGCCCGTTCTTTTTCGGCTGCCACGCCACGCGATAGGGCGGTTTCCACAATGTGGCGAGTTTCTCGCCGTCAATGCTGACCTCGGCGAAATCATTCACCTGGCCGAGATCGATTTCCATCGGACCACCTGATGCGACAGAGAAATCCACCGCATAGGTCGCGCTGCCCGCCATATAGCGGATCTCCGGATCGGCGTGCTCGGTCCACGAGATCAACCGCGGCAAGTTCAGATGAATAGGCGTACCCACGGCGGGCGCGAAACGCACGTCCCAGGGACCTTCGATGGCCACTGCTTTGGGCTCTGCCGTTCTTCGGGCAACGGCCTTACGTGGCGATCCAATCTTGCGGAAGATGATGAAATTCGAGCCCGAGGGATCCATGGTGAACTTGACAGTGGTGACGCCCTTGTCGCGTCCCCAATCATTGGCCACGACGATCCGGCCGCTGTCGGCATCCCACAACTCGGGGATCTTTCCGGCCAAGCGCAAGCGGACGGTCACCGGCTCCGCTCGTTCTTTCTGATTGGAAAGAAAATAGATGTCGGTGTCGGCGGTGGCTCTGTGGATCCAGGCCCAGTGTGCGTCGGGCGCGGCCGCCACTTCGATATCGGGCGCCAAGCCCATGCCTGCAAGAACCTCCTTGAGCGGTTTGCCCACCACCACCTTGCCGCCGTGCGCGCCCACGACGTGTTCGCAGGGCGCATCGGCCGCACACGATCCCCACAGCTCGTCCGAGAGCGCAGCCACCTCGCGATCCGATGCGGGATAGCCGGTGAGCCCCGGCGCGCGCTCCGGCCGGTCGCCCACGATGGTCGCCCCCGCTTGCAGGAGTGTGCGCAAGCGCTTGAGCAGCGTCGGGGACATCACCCGTGTGGCCAGCGCGAGCACGCGGTAGGTCGTGCCTTCGGGGAGCTTCAGCTCACCGTGTGGCCCCACCGTGATCCGGTTGTGCAGCACCTCGGCGTTGACGTAATCGTAGTCGTAGCCGTCGGGCAAGGCTGGCCGGATATCAGGCCGCGCGGGCACCGTGCTGGGCACGGATTCCCCGTAAAAATAGAGAATGTCGGCGCGAAACACCCCCTGTTGCAGCAAGAAACTGGCGCGCGCCAGATAGCGCAGCCAGGCCGCCCCCTGCTCCCACCAGGTGATCTGCCGGTTGAACATCGCGCCGAACGGCCCGAGCGTGAAGCCGGGTTTGCGATCGTCGCGCGGCTGGTGCGCGTACTCGTGGATCACCATGCGGTTGATCCCCCCGGCCAGGTTGATGTCGCCGGTGCGTTTCATCATGAAGGGCGAGACGCCGTAGGAAGGCTTGTCGCTCGAGGTGGTGAAGGCCTCAGCGGCCACAATATTTTTTCCGTAAATGTGTCCGGCGTTGGCGGCGAGCTTGGAATCGGGCTCTGGCTGCATGGTTTTCAGGCGCACCCAAAATTCGCCCATCGGGATATCGGGGATGCCGCGCACCGCGAGACCGTCGGCGATGGTGGGCTGGCCGATCCCGATCGATTCGGCGTAAAGCCCCATTTTGCGCTGGTGCAACAGATCAGCGAAGGTGCGGTAGTGGTTGTCGGCGATGAGCTCGGCGATGGTGAGCCGCACATCCTCGAGAAAGCGATCCGCCACCGCCTCGCCGCCGATCACGTGGCCCGCCATCACCGGCAAATAGGGCAGCGCCATGTAACCGCGACGACGGTGAAACTCGCGCAGGAAGTGCGGCGTCCAGTCCTGGGTTCCCGCCTCCCAGCTATCCATCAATACGTATTGCAAGGTCTTGCCGAGCAGTGGCCCCAGCACCTTGGCCAACGGCTCGACAAAGCCTGTGAAGTACGCAGTCACGGCGCCGCGATCCATCTTGTCGACCTCGAGTCCCCGGGCCTCGACGGGCGCCGGACCATTCATCGCCCCGGTCGCGGTGTGGCCGAAACGCAGGATGGTCCAATCGCCCGGCGGTACTTTCCATTGCAGGCGGCCATCACCGCGCATCGACGTGGTCAACTCCACAACGCTCTGCGGACTGACCGCCTGCCCTGTCTCGGTCGTGGTGCTCGGCGCGCCGCTGAAATTCCCCGACCGGACGTTCAGCTCCGGCGCGGCGCGGGGCACGACGGCACGGTTGCCGGCTTTGCTGCCCTCGCCTTTTGGTGACGCGAAGGCCAGCACAGCGATGTCGCGGTAGAAAAATTTTTCCTCACCAGGCGCCGCCGGGCGACCACCACTGCGCACCGGCGCCCGCGCACCCGACGACCCGTACGCCGAAGGCGGCGGCGTGAGCACGGCATCGAACACAGCCGGTCCGCGCACCTTGGTCTCGCTCCACACCAGGCGTTGCATCGCGTCCTCGGGACGCACCCATGTGCCGCCGGTTTCGCTCCATCCCGCCGCGCTGTGGATCGTCATCTCCAATCCCAGCCGTTGGCATTCCTGCGCGGAAAACTTGATCATCTCCAGCCACGCCGGGGTCATGTAAACGATCGGATCTTTCATGTCGACCGGCGTATCCAGATCCGCCGTGAAGATCTGAACCCCGGCAATGCCGACGCGTTTCATCGCTTCGAGATCTCGCGTGACCCCTTCCTTGCTGACGTTGCCGTTCATCCAGTGCCACCAGACACGCGGCCGCGCCGCCTCGGGGGGATCGCGAAACCCCTCTTCCAGCGATACCGGAGCCGCGTGCGCGACGCCGACCGAGAGAAATGCCAGACACAAAAGGGCGAAGCGCGACATGCCGCCGATACTAGCCCACTCGCTCGAACACGAATGAAAAATTATTGGCAGGCATGAGCACAGGAAACATGGCTCCTCACCAGAATCTATGGGTGAAAAGGATAGGCTCAGGAAGTTGGCCTGGCCCATGAAACAAGGCAGTTTCGAGCGCATCGAAGGTACGAAAGCCGCGCGCTGTTCTGATGGCGAATTTGGCATTGGAGTTCAATGCCTCGACGACAGCGGAAGACACGAGGCCTTTGGCACGAAACCAGTTGAGAATGAGCGGTTTGTGATTACGCAAGGTACGTGCAAATTTCTTGAGCGCGGGAATGCGCGAGCGCATGACGTTTGCAGTCCAGCCATCGATAAACCGACTTGCCCAGGTTGGGGAACG